>VOFH01000326.1_pt1 | contig 56001 bp, 52 predicted proteins | sample 5384091 | NCBI WGS metagenome assembly VOFH01 (sample SAMN12384727, study PRJNA508395) | human gut metagenome | isolation source: healthy gut G | host: Homo sapiens | reverse complement strand
AGACGCTGCCCGTGCCGATGATGAACATCATCAACGGCGGTTCGCACTCGGACGCTCCGATCGCGTTCCAGGAGTTCATGATCCGTCCCGTGGGCGCTCCGTCGCTCAAGGAGGGCCTGCGCATGGGCGCCGAGGTGTTCCACAACCTGAAGAAGGTGCTCCACGAGCGCGGCCTCTCGACCGCCGTGGGCGACGAGGGCGGTTTCGCTCCCGCGCTCAACGGCACGGAGGATGCCATCGAGTCGATCATCGAGGCCATCAAGATGGCCGGCTACAAGCCCGGCCGCAAGTGCGAGGGCGGCGACGTGTCGATCGGCATGGACTGCGCTTCGTCGGAATTCTATAAGGACGGCGTGTACGACTATACGATCTTCGAGGGCGAGAAGGGCGCCAAGCGCACTTCGAAGGAGCAGGTGGAGTACCTGAAGGGCCTCGTCGCCAAATACCCCATCGACTCGATCGAGGACGGCATGTCGGAGAACGACTGGGAAGGCTGGCAGATGCTGACCGCCGAGATCGGCGACAAGTGCCAGCTCGTTGGCGACGACCTGTTCGTCACCAACGTCGACTTCCTGAAGAAGGGTATCGAGATGGGCTGCGCCAACTCGATCCTCATCAAGGTGAACCAGATCGGCTCGCTGACGGAGACGCTCGACGCGATCGAGATGGCGCACCGCGCCGGCTATACGTCGGTTACGTCGCACCGTTCGGGCGAGACCGAGGATTCGACCATCGCCGACATCGCTAGCCCAGCAGCTCGGCCGCGATGTTGATTGAGTTGGTGATGATCGTGAGCCGCTGGAACTTGTGGAGGTTGCGCGCTATTTCGAGTGTCGTGGTGCCCGAGTCCAGCAGGATCGTGTCGTTTTCCTCGATCAGCGTGGCCGCGACGCGGCCGATCGCCTGTTTTTCGCGCGTGTTGAAAAACCGCTTGTTGTGGATCGGCGTGTCCTCCTTGCTCTCGGCCTCGGTGTTGGGGAGGCCGATCGCTCCGCCGCGGGTCCGAATCAGCAGGTTCCGTTCGTCGAGTGCGTTGAGGTCTTTGCGGATCGTAACTTCCGATACGCCGAATTCCCGGTGGAGTTCTTCGACCGAGATCGCCGACTGGCTTTTCAGTCGTTGCAGAATCATTGATCTTCTGCCTTTTGTCGTTTTTAGCGTGTTGTCCATCGTACTGCCCGGTGTAAGATTGGGTTAGAGGTCGTGTTACGGATGTAAAGATATGAAAAATTTCCGTCATAAACTGAAACGTGTGTTTCGAAACTTTGTGAAATTAAATTTCGGCCCGGATTGTTGAGGATTATTTCATTGTTTTATAGTTTATTATGTGCTATTTTCCTCTCTGCGTCGGTAGTGGTGTCTGAAAAAATATCGTATTCGAAACATTGCGAAATTTTCGGTTTGCGTATTTTTGCCTTCGTCGAATTAAAAGTCCTGATTATGCAAAGTAAAGGCCAATATACCTATGCCGAGATCATGCAGCAACCCCGTGTCTGGAAACAGCAGTACGACCGGATCGCGGCGCGGCGGCAGGAGATCGAAACATTCGTGCGCTCGCACATCGAGCGGGGCTACCGGGTGCTTTTCACCGGAGCGGGCACTTCGGCCTATATCGGCGATGCGCTGGTTCCGGCCGTCGCGGGTTCGCTCTTCGAGGGAGCGGCGGCGGTTCCCACGACCGACATCATCACCCATCCGGCCTCCTGGTTCACTCCGGGGCGCAACGTGCTGCTCGTGTCGTTCGCCCGTTCGGGCAACAGTCCCGAGAGCCTCGGCGCTATCAAGCTGGCCGACAGGCTGGGAGGAGAGCGGGTCGCGCATATCTTCATTACCTGCAACGCCGAAGGGCGGCTGGCCCGGATCGCTGCGGCGCACCGCGATTCGCTGCTGCTGCTCCTGCCCGCCGAGACGGACGACAGAAGTCTGGCCATGACCAGCAGTTTCTCGACCATGCTGCTTACGGCGTTGCTGGTTTCGCGCATCGACCGGATCGGCGGGGACGCCGCGGCGGTCGAATGCCTGGCGAACCAGACCGCCCGTGCGCTGGAGACTTACGACAGCCGGATCGCGGCGGTCGCACGGCGGAACTTCTCGCGGGCGGTCTTCCTCGGATCGGGCGCGCTGAAGGGTATCGCCGAGGAGTCGCATCTCAAGTTGCAGGAGCTGACCGACGGAGGCGTCATGTGCGGCTTCGATTCGTTTCTCGGATTCCGCCACGGTCCGAAGGCCGTCGTGAAGGAGGATTCGCTGCTGGTTTACCTCGTTTCGCGCGATCCCGCCGTACGTCGTTACGAGGAGGACCTGATCCGGCAGATTGATGCGAACAACCGGACGGCCGCCGTGGTGGCCGTTTCGGCGGAGCCTTACGCCGTCGGGGGCGTCTCCTTCGATCTGAACGTGGTGCTCGGCGGCGGCGATACGGGTGTCTATGGCTGCATCCCCTATGTCTTTACGGCCCAACTGCTGGGTTATTACAAATCCCTCGACCGGGGGCTGAATCCCGATTCGCCCTCCGTGTCGGGCAATATCCACCGTGTCGTGGAGGGAGTCACGATCTATCCTTACGAACGATAATACAACCGACTTTCCGGAATCGCTATGAAAAAAACCGAACAACTGCTCGAATCCATCGGCCGGATCACCCGCGAGACGGGGATTCCCCGCACCATCTTCGCTGTGTGCCCCAATTCGGTGGCCGTGACGAAGGCCGCATTCCGCGCCGCACGCCGCAACAACGCCCCGATCTATTTCGCCGCGACCCTGAACCAGATCGACGTGGACGGAGGCTATACGGGGATGACGCCGGCCGACTTCGTACGCATGGCGCGTCTCGAGGCCGAGGCCATCCATTATACGGGTACGACCGTCATCGCCATCGACCACGGCGGTCCGTGGCTCAAGGACCGGCAGGCCGTCGAGCGCTGGTCGCCCGAGGAGGCCATGAACGGCGTGAAGAGGTCGTTCGAAGCCGCCGTGCTGGCCGGCTACGACCTGATCCACGTCGATCCCACGGTGGATATTTTCGTGCCGAAGGGGGAGATCATCAGCATCCATCTGGTGGTCGCCCGCACCGTCGAGCTGATCGCCCATGTCGAGCGGTTCCGCCGCGAACGCGGACTGCCGCCCGTCTCCTACGAGGTGGGAACCGAGGAGGTGCACGGCGGACTGGCCGACGAGAAGACCTTCGACACGTTCCTCGCGGAGCTGAAAACCGCTCTGAAGGAGGCCGGGCTGGAGGACGTATGGCCCTGCTTCGTCGTGGGCAAGGTGGGGACCGACCTGCATACCGCGACGTTCGATCCCGGAGTGGCGCGTGTGCTGACGGACAAGGTACGCCCCTACGGCAGTTTCATCAAGGGCCACTATACCGACGGGGTGAGCAATCCCGAACAGTATCCCCTCTGCGGCATGGGCGCCGCCAATGTGGGCCCGGAGTTCACGATGAGCGAATACGACGCGCTGGCCGAGCTGGAGCTGCTCGAAAGCCGCGAGCTGGAGAAAGGCACGGTGGCGATGGCCTCGCGCATGACCGGGGTGCTGGAGCGGCTGGTCCGCGAGTCGGGGCGCTGGCGCAAATGGCTGCATGAGGAGGAGGCCGGACTGGAGTTCGATCAGCTCGGCGCGGAACGCCGGATGTGGCTCGTCAAGACGGGCTGCCGCTATATCTGGCAGCGGCCCGAGGCGCTGGCCGCCCGCTACATGCTCTGCGACAACCTGCGTCGTGCGGGATACGATCCCGAGGAGATGGTGCTGGGGCGTATCGAGCGCGACATGGACAAGTATTTCACGGCTTTCAACCTGGTCAATCTGAACGACCTGCTCTAACCGAGACGCGCTATGAAAACTTTCGATGTCATCGCGCTGGGCGAACTGAACGTGGACCTGATCCTGAACCGGATCGCCGGGTTTCCCGAGGTGGGCAAGGAGATTTTCGCCCGGGACATGATCTGCACGCTGGGCAGCTCGACGGCCATTTTCGCCGCCAACGTCTCGGCGCTGGGCGCCCGCACGGCGTTCGCGGGCATGATCGGCCGCGACGCCTTCGGGGAGCTGGTGCGCGGAAGTCTCGAGGCGCGCGGCGTGGATACGCGCTATGTGATCGAGGCGGCGGACCGCGCCACCGGCGTCACGGTCGTCATGAGTTACGGCGAGGACCGGGCCAACGTCACTTATCCGGGAGCCATGGAGGCCCTGCGCTTCGCCGACCTCGATCCGGAGATTTTCCTGTCGGCCCGGCATATTCACCTCTCGTCGCTTTTCATGCAGCCCGGGCTGCTGGCCGATATCGTGCCGATCCTGCGGGCGGTGCACGACGGCGGCGCGACCGTCTCGCTCGATACGCAGTGGGACCCCGCCGAGGAGTGGCGGATCGACTGCCGCGAGGTGCTGCCGCTCATCGACGTCTTCATGCCCAACGAGGCGGAACTGACGGCGCTCGCGCATGCGGCGTCGCTCGACGAGGCGATCGGGAGCGTGCGGCCGTGGCTGCGGCGCGCCATGATCGTCAAGCGCGGCAGCCGGGGCTCGGTGCTCGTCACGGCCGGCGGGGAATGCCGCGAGGTCGGGGCGCTGCTCAACCGCGAGGCGGTCGATACCATCGGTGCGGGCGACAGTTTCAATGCCGGGTTCATCCGGTGCTTCGTCCGCGGCGGTTCGCTCGGGGAGTGCCAGGATGCGGGCAACCTCACCGGAGCGATCTCTACGACGGCGGCCGGAGGCACGGGGGCGTTCGCCGACCGGGAGGCGGCCGTCCGTACGGCGCGCGAGCGGTTCGGAAAACAACTGAATCTGGATTGATTATGCACATACGGGAACGACTCAAGGCGTGTCAGGCCGCCGGAACGGCGGTCCTCGCCACCAATTTCTACAATTTCGAGACGCTGACGGCCGTCCTGAAGGCCGCCCGGGCGGTCGATGCTCCGGTCTTGCTGCAACTCACGCGCAGCTCGATCGACTACATGGGGCTCGAACAGGCCGTCCGCATGGGGCGTCAGGGACTGGCCGACTACGGTCTCGAGGGGTGGATACATCTCGACCACGGACCGAGCGTCGAGCTGGCGCAGCGTTGCCTGGAGGCCGGATTCGACTCGGTGATGATCGACGCCAGCGAGCGGCCTTTCGGAGAGAACGTGACCGTGACGCGCCGTGTCGTCGAGCTGGCGCGTCCCTACGGGGCCAATGTGGAGGCCGAGCTGGGTTACGTGGCCAAGCTGGGGCAGCGGCAGGGCGGCGGGTTCACGACTCCGGAGGAAGCCGCGCGCTTCGTGCGGGAGACGGGCGTCGATGCGCTGGCCGTGGCCATCGGTTCGGCGCACGGCTTCTACCGGGAAACGCCGCATCTGGATATGGAGCGGCTGAAGGCGATCCGTGCGGCCACCGACGCGGTGCTGGTGCTGCACGGCAGTTCGGGCATTCCGCATCCGATGGTCCGCGAGGCGATCGCGGCCGGCATTTCGAAGGTGAACCTGGCCACCGAGATCAAGGATACCTTCATGCGCTCGCTCAAGGGCGTCCTGACCGCCTCGGACGAGATCGACCTGCGCAAGGTCTTTCCGAAGGCCGTGGAGCCCGTGACGGCGCTGCTCGAAGAAAAATACCGGATGACGGGCACGGCCCGTCGCTGACCGGAACCGAAGATACTGACCTGAAAACCATGATCCGATGAAACCTGTTTGTCTGATGACCATCGCCCTGCTCGGGATTCCGGCCGCCGGCTCCGTGTCGGCGCAGAGCCTCGAAGAACGGAAAGCCGCCGTGCAGGAACTCCGGCTGAAGGATTACGAACCGCGGTCCGTATTCCGCATTCCCCGGACCGATGTCCGGCGGGCCAAATTCCCCGTCGTGGACATGCATTCGCACGACTACGCCGCCGACGATGCCGGAGTGGCCGCATGGGTGCGTACGCTTGACTCGTGCAACATACGCTATTCGAGCGTCATGCACTGCGAGTGGATCGGTGCGCCCTTCGAGGAGTATATACGCAAATACCGGCCCTACGGCGACCGTTTCCTGTTCTGGTGCTGTTTCGACTACACGGGATTCGGCGAACCCGGATGGGCCGAACGGGCCGTCCGCGAGCTGGAGCGCTGTCATGCGCTGGGAGCCCGCGGCGTCGGCGAGATGGTGGACAAGGGGCTGGGCGACACCTATGCCCGTCCCGTGCCCGGACGGGGCATCCACCTCGACGATCCGCGCCTGCGCCCGCTTATCGAACGGTGCGGCGAGCTGGGAATGCCCGTTAGCATCCATATCGCCGAACCGATCTGGATGTACGAGCCGCTGGACCGGCATAATGACGGACTGATGAACGGTGCAGACTGGGCCGTGGACACCTCCGCGGAGGGCTGCCGCGGTTACGAGGAGCTGATGGCGACCTTCGAACGCGCGCTGGCCGCCTATCCCGGGACGACCTTCATCGCCTGCCACTACCTGAACATGAATCAGGACCTGGAGCGGCTCGGGAGGCTGCTCGACAGGTATCCGAACCTCTATGTGGACATTGCCGGGCGGGCGAGTCGGCCGCCACGCCGCGCGCCACGCGCCGTTTCCTCGTCCGGTATGCGGACCGCGTCCTCTTCGGCACGGACAACGGTACGGACCCCGGCATGTACCGCATGGTCTTCCGGATTCTGGAGACCGACGACGAACACTTCTACAACCCCGACTACGGGTATCACTGGGCTTACAGCGGCTTCCGTCTTCCCGACGACGTGCTGCGGAAAATCTACTACGGCAATGCCGCCCGGCTCCTTCACCTCGACTAACACCCGAACGAACATGAAAAAACTGCTGATCATCGCCCTTCTGCTCTCGGCGGCCGCGTGCTCGTCGCCGCAGCGCATCTCGAACGGCGGAATTGAAATGGAAGTGGACGGCCGCATGCATGTGCGCATCCGTTCGCTGCACGGGGGGACGGCCCCCTTCTGCGACGACTTCAGACCCTTCGACCGGCTGGTGTGCGACGAGGCCGAAATCGTCGATTTCAGGCTCGGACGCGTCGAACGCTGCGAGGGCGGCTATTGCCTGACCGGGCTTGCGGAGAGCGACGGCATCGCGGTCGAAAAACGGATGACGGTCACGGTCCCCGAAGGGGATTGCGACGGAATGCTGCTCGTAAGCACGCGCTATATCAATCGGGGCGGCGACCTGCACGTGCGCCGTCTGGTGGCGAACGAACTGCGCATCGGGGCCGACTCGCTGTTGTGGTCGTTCCAGCCCACCTCCACCTCGGCCCGGGCGGACTGGGTGCTTCCGGTGCGTCCGGGATTCCGGCAGGAGAACTACCTCGGCATGAACAACACGGATTACGGCGGCGGCATTCCGATGGTTTCGCTCTGGCGGCGCGACGGCGGCGTGAGCGTCGGACTGACCGAACCCTGTCTGCGTACGGTCTCCATGCCCGTCGTCTGGAGCCGCAGCAGCGACGCGGCGACGATGTCCCTCGTGCGCGGATTCGACGAGGAGCTGCTCTTCGCCCGGGGCGACACGCTGGCGGCTTACGACAGCTTCGTGGCCGTGCAGCAGGGCGATTTCTTCGATCCGCTGCGCAGCTTTTCGACCTACATGCAGCGCCACCGCGGCATCCGCATGGCCGCTTCCCGAACCCGGGGCCTTCGAGCCGGTCTGGTGCGCTTGGGGATACGAACGGCAGTTCACCGTCGGCGAGGTGATCGGAACGCTGCCCAAAGTGGCCGAACTGGGCTTCAGGTGGGTGGACGTGGACGACGGCTACCAGATCGCCGAGGGCGATTGGGAGACGAACTCCCGTTTTCCGGGAGGCGGCCGCGACATGCGCCGTATGACCGATGCCATTCACGCGCTGGGCATGAAGGCCAAGCTGTGGTGGGCGCCGATGGCGGCCGATCCCGGCACGCGCATCCTGCGCGAACACCCCGAGATGCTGTTGCAGACGGCCGAAGGGACGCCCGAATACATCACCTGGTGGGACAGTTACTACCTCTCGCCGGTCAATCCCGCCACGGAGCGCTACACGCTGGGATTAGTGGACCGTTTCATGCGCGAGTGGAATTTCGACGGTCTGAAACTCGACGGACAGCATCTGAACCTCTGCCTGCCGGATCACAACCCGGCGAGCGGGCTGGACGATCCGGAGCAGGCCGTGGAGCGCTTCCCCTCCTTCTTCCGCGCGATCTTCGACCGGGCGCGCGCCATCAAGCCCGATGCCGTGGTGCAGCTCTGCCCGTGCGGATGCGCGGTAAACTTCTTCAACATCCCCTATATGAATCAGGCCGTGGCCTCCGATCCCACGTCGAGCTGGCAGGTGCGGCTGAAGGGCAAGAGTTACAAGGCGATCAATCCCGGGCTGGCCTATTACGGCGATCACGTGGAGCTGACGGACGGAGGCGACGATTTTGCCTCGCAGATCGGGATCGGCGCCGTGATCGGTTCGAAATTCACCTGGCCCGAGAACAACCCGGCCGTCGAGGCGGATTACCGGCTCACGCCGGAGAAGGAGCGGCTGTATAAGAAATGGGTGAAGATCTACACCGACAGAATGCTCTCGCTCGGCGACTACCTGAATCTTTACGACATCGGTTTCGACCGGCCCGAAGGACACGTCATCCGTAAGGACGGGGCGCTCTACTACGCCTTCTATGCCGACCGCTGGGACGGCGGTCGCATCGAGCTGCGCGGTCTGGAGCGCGGCCGGACCTATGTGGTCACGGAGTATGCGGCCGACTATCCGCGCAGCTACGAGGTCAGCGGCGACGACCCTTTCATCGCTCCGTCGTTCGATCGCAGCTATCTGATCGAAGTCCGTGAAAAATAGCAAGCATAAACCAAACCATCAAAACCTAATTCGTATGAATCTTAAATCATTCCTCAGAACTCAACTGCCGGCTTTCCTCCTCTTGGCGGGGAGCGCCCATGCGCAGACCGCCGTTCAGGGTACGGTGCTCTCGGCAGAGGACAAATCGCCCCTCCCGGGTGCGACGGTCGTCGTCGAGGGCACGACGCGGGGGACATCGGCCGGTGCGGACGGTCGCTATGCGCTGGAAGCCGTCCCGGGCGAAGTGCTCGTCTTCTCGTTCGTGGGATTCGAGGACCGGAAGGTGACCTACAGCAACCAGACGACGATCGACGTGGAGCTCGAGCCGCAGTCGAACAGCCTCGACGAGGTGGTCGTGATGGGTTATTCGTCGCAGCGCAAGACGGAGCTTTCGAGCGCCGTGGTTTCGCTTGACGCGGAGCAGCTCACCGACGTCACCTCGCCCGACATCGGGAACATGCTCCAGGGCAAGGCCGCCGGCGTGCTGGTCTATAATACTTCGGGGCAGCCCGGTTCGCAGGCTACGATCCGTATCCGCGGCACGGGCTCCATCACCGCAGCCAGCGACCCGCTCTACGTGGTGGACGGCATCATCGGCGGTACGTTCAACCCCAACGACGTGGAGACGCTCACCGTGCTCAAGGATGCCGGAGCGACGGCCATCTACGGTTCGGAGGGTGCGGGCGGCGTCATCGTCGTCACGACCAAGTCGGCGAAGCAGGGGCAGAAGACGACGGTCAATTTCAAGTTCTCGGCCGGCGTGAAGTCGGTGTTGCAGGGCCGCCTGAAGATGATGGATTCGGAGGAGCTCTACTATACGCAGAAGAGCTACATGCCCGAGGTGCTTTTTCAGGCGCAGCGTCCCGAATCGCTGCTCGGACAGGATTTCGACTGGGTGGACGCCATCTTCCGCACGGGCGTCGTGCAGAATTACTACGCTTCGGTATCCGGCAGCTCGGGCAAGACCAATTACTATGTCAGCCTCGATCATTACAGCGAGGACGGAACGCTCATCAATACCGACTTCCACCGCACGACGGCCCGCATCAACCTTTCGACCGAACTGGCGCGTTCGCTGCGCATGACCACGCGCGTCGCCTACACCAATTCGCGCGATTACAGCTCCTCGTCGTATCAGACGCTCGAGTGGGCCTACTGCATGGTGCCGTGGGACAGCCCCTATTATGCCGACGGCTCGCTCATCGACCTGAACAAGGACACCGAACACGCCTGGCTGTCGCAGTACCGCTACAATCCGCTCTTCGCCGAGAAGTACAACTACGCCAAGTCGCATTCGGACGATCTGGTGGGCGACCTGCAACTGGTGTGGAATCCTACCGACTGGCTGACGGTCTCCTCGTCGAACCGGTTCAACCGCAGCGGTTCGAAGTACATCACCTGCATCGACCCCCGCACGGTGGGCGAGTCGGAGCACGGCAGCCTTGCGAACAGCCTGTCGGAGGGATGGGGCATCTCCTCGTCGAACCTCGTCAAGGCGGCGCACTCGTTCGGCGACCACAACCTCGGCGGACTGGTGGGCTACGAGTACGGAATCAACAAGGAGGAGTACCTCGACGTGACGGGACAGGACATGCCCGAAGGGATGGGTTCGATGAACTCGACGATTCCCTTCGAGAACGGCGGGTACGACCTCTGGGGCGAGGGCTGGTCGGTCTTCGCGCAGGTGCAGTACAGCTACCGGAACAAGTACACGCTCACGGCGTCGTTCCGCGCCGACGCCAGCTCGAAGTTCGCACCCAGGAACCGGGTGGGTTACTTCCCGTCGGTGGCCGCTTCGTGGGTCGTCAGCCACGAGAACTGGCTCAGGGACGCCGCATGGCTCGATCTGCTCAAGCTGCGCGCCAGCTACGGCGAAACGGGTAACTCGTCGATCGGGTCGTACCTCTACCTCGACTCCTATTCGTTCGCCTCGAAATACCACAACAAGGTGACGGCCATTCCCGTCCGCAAGGCCAATCCCTATCTGGGCTGGGAGACGGCCAACATGACCGGCGTGGGTCTCGACGCTTCGTTCCTCGGCCGGATCGACCTCACTCTCGACTTCTACAACATCATCAACTCCGAGCTGCTGCTCAACGTGCCGCTGTCGCCTTCGACGGGCTTCTTCGACCAGACGGCCAATGCGGGCAAGGTCCGCAACCGCGGTTTCGAGATCGCGCTCAATACGACCAACGTGAAGACCCGCGGCGTGACGTGGACCACGGGATTCAACATCGGGTTCAACCGCAACCGCGTGCTGACTACGCCGACTCCCGAGGGATTCCTCCAGTCGAGCGGTGGCAACGGAACCGTCTCGCAGCAGGTGAAGGTGGGGCAGGACATTTACAGTTGGTACATGCCCAAGTGGCTGGGCGTCGATCCGGGCAACGGCGATCCCGTATGGGAGAAGGTCGTCTATGACGAACACGGCCGGGTGACCGGACGCATTCCGACCAACGATTACAGCGAGGCGACCAATCAGGTCGTGGGTGTCGCCACGCCCAAGTTCAGCGGCGGCGTCTCGACCTCTCTGCGCGTCTTCAACTTCACGCTGAGCGGTGTGGCCAATTTCGTGTACGGCAACAAGATCTTCAACAACGACCGCCTGACGATGGACGCCGACGGCGCGTTCCTGACGCACAACAGCGTCTCGCTGGACAACGGACTGAAGTGGAAGCGCTGGGAGAAGCCCGGCGACGTGGCCACGCACCCCAAGGCCGTCGCGTTCGGCAACAAGAACTCGAACGCCGTGTCGTCGCGGTTCCTCGAGGACGGCAGCTTCTTCCGCATCAAGAACGTCACGCTGGCCTACGACCTGCCCGAAAAGTGGGTCAGGAAGATGCGGATGCAAGCCATGCGCATCTACGTTTCGGGCGACAACCTGGCCACCTTCACCCGCTTCTCGGGCATGGACCCCGAGGTCGATCTGCAAGGTACGGAGTACACGCTGGCCGGTATGTACAGCACGCCCTATCCCGTGGGCCGGACCTTCATGTTCGGCGTCGATCTGACCTTCTAATTCCAACCGTAAAACCGACAAGACATGAAAAAGATACTTTTGGGCGCAGTCGCCTCGCTGACCCTCTCGGCCTGCGACCTGGACTATTTCCCCAACGATTCGATGACCTCGGACCAGATGGCCGGGAACCCCTCTTCGACGGAGTATTCGACCGACGGCAACTACTCGATGTTCAAGGACGTGCTGGAGTACAAGGGTTCGGAGTATTCGGGCAGCACCTATGTCCGCTACTTCTTCCAGATGTCGGAGTTCCGCGGCGATAACGTCTGCCTGGCCAACAAGACCGAGGACCCGCTCTACAACGAGATCTGCTACAACGACCTGGAGACCGATCTGCCCACTTCCTACTTCTGGTGGTGCGCCTACCATATCATCTACGGCGCCAACGCCGTGATCGAGTCGCAGCCCGAAGGGGCGAGCGACGAGGGCGACCGGATGCTGGGCGAGAACTATTTCCTGCGCGCCATCTGTCACCTGCACCTCTCGATGCTCTACTCGCGGCCCTATACCTTCGGCCGCGACAACATGGGCGTCGTGCTGCGCACCTCGACCGACACGCCGGCCACCGAGCGCTCGACCGTGGGCGCCGTGTACGATCAGATCCGCGACGACCTCGTAAAGGCCGCCGGACTGCTCAAGGACAAGGCGCGCCGCGGCGATGCCGGATATGTCTCCTACGATGCGGCCATGGGCCTGCTCTCGCGGGTTTACCTCTACCGCGGCGAGGACGACAAGGTGATCGAGACCGTGAACGGCCTGCTCGGAGGCGCTTCGGCCGAAAGCAAGCTCGATCCCGACTATGCCCGCTATTTCGAAAATGCGCTCTCTTCGCCCGAAACCCTCTGGGCCGTCGCGCACGAGGATTACGAGGACCGCGGACGCGAGTCGGTCGGTTCGATGTACTGGACGCCCGACCAGCGCGGTGTGGGCGGCTGGGCCGAAATGTACTACTCCGATCCGCTGATCGCCCTCTACGAACGCCATCCCGAAGACATCCGCTTCACGGCCTACTGCGAGCGGCTGAATCCCGACGAGACGGGACAGTTGCAGGTCCGCTGGGCGGTCGCCTCGGAGGGAACGGATTTCCGCGTCAATCAGCTCTACGACTGCTTCCGCGACGACAACGGCTATTATTACGAGGAAAACGGCTCCCGGCATTATTTGCAGGCCGAACAGGAGTACGGCCGCACGCAGTTCTACGTGACGGTCGGCGGCGAGAAGACGCGCGCCTACGTGGACGTGAAGACCGAGAGCTTCAACACCTGTCCTGCCTTCATGTGCAAGAAATTCGCCAGCCCGACCAACGCCGCCCATCCGCTGCTCTCGTCTCCCGTGATGCTGCGCTGGGGCGAGGTGATTCTCAATCGTGCCGAAGCCTATGCCAAGACAGGCAACGAGCAGGGGGCGCTGGATGACGTCAATGCGCTGCGCCGCCGCGCCGGACTGTCCGAGGAGGCCCTCTATACGCTGGACAATTACCGTGAGGCAGGGTATTCGTCGGTGCTCGACGTGGTGCTCGACGAGCGTCGTCTGGAGCTCTGCTTCGAGGGACAGCGCGCATTCGACGTTTTCCGCAACGGGCGGTCGCTGGACCGCCGTTTCGCAGGCGTCCAGCCCTGGGAGATGGTCGATTGCGACGATCCGCGCATCCTCTACCGCATTCCCTACGACGAAATCTCGGTCAGCGGCATTCCGCAGAACGACTAACCCGATTCCCTGACGACTAAAACGTGAACCGATTATGAAAAGACAACTCTTTGCGCGAATGGCGCTGATGCTGGCGCTGCCGCTCTTCGCCGCCGGCTGCATCATCGACGATCCCGAACCGGGTCCCAACCTCTCGGGCGACTGGACGGAGCCCGAAGAGCCGGCGGGGCCCGAGACCTTCATCACCGTGGACGGCGACTTCTCGGACTGGGACGCGATTCCCGCCGACGAGCTGGTGACGGCCACGGTTCCCGACGACGCCTTCTATTCGGCCGGCCGCCGGCTGAAGGTCTATGCCGGAGCCACCTATATCAATATCTACCTCGAATATTCGGAAGCGGAGCAGCCCGTGCAGATCATGCACCTCTATCTGGATTCCGACATGGCCTTCGACGGCGAAGGCCGTCCGACGACGGGCATGGGCAATGCGGCGTGGACGAACGACGGCGCGGACATCCTGTTCGAGGGAATGCTCAGGGACGATACGGGCGCTCCGACGGCCTACGATCCGACGATCTTCACCTGGTCGGGCGAGCCGCTCTCCGGCGGCTGGGACTGGACGGAGGCGGTGGCCGCGGGGGCGGGCATCTGCTCGAACTGCGAGCCGGTCGAACTGCCCAACGGCAACATGGCGATCGAGATGACCATTGCCCGGAGCGCCGTTCCCGGCCTGGGACAGAGCTTCCGGCTGGGCGTCGGACTGCAATACGACTGGAACGACATCGCCTACCTGCCCGCCGGGAGTGCGGTCGAGGAGAACGGCGAACCGAAACACGGCGCCGTGGAGAATCTGCTGATCGGAGCGAAGTCCGGACCGGCCCCCGAGGTGCTGATTACCGCCGACGGCGATTTCTCGGACTGGGAAAAGGTTCCGGCGAGCGAAATGACCGTCGCCACGGTTCCCGACGACGCCTACTACAAGGCGGGGAAGGTGGCCAAGGTCTATGCGGGCGAAACCTACGTGAATTTCTATGTGGAGTACGAGGATTCGGCGGAGCAGCCCGTGCAGATCATGCACCTCTATCTGGATTCCGACATGGCCTTCGACGGCGAGGGCCGTCCGACGACGGGCATGGGCAATGCGGCGTGGACGAACGACGGCGCGGACATCCTGTTCGAGGGGATGGTCGTGGACGACGCGGGCGCTCCGGCGGCCTACGATCCGACGATCTTCAACTGGACGGGCGAGAACCTTTCGGGCGGCTGGGACTGGACCGAGCTGCTGGCCGCGGGATCGGGCGTCTGCTCCGCATCGAAACCCGTGGAACTGGAGAACGGACGCAAGGCCGTCGAGGTGGTCGTGGTGCGCTCCTCGATCCCGAATCTGGGCAGTCGTTTCCGGGTCGGAATCGGGTTGCAGTACGATTGGAACGATATCGCTTACATCCCCGCCGGCAGTGCGGTCGAGGAGAACGGCGTCGTCGGACACGGGGCGGTCGAGAACATGCTCGTCGGCCGCTGACGAACGGCAAGGCGAACGCCCGCCTTTCGGTTTAAACCGATCGAATCAACTGTTTCGGCCGGCGTCGCGGCGTTGCGGCGCCGGCTTTTTTTACGGATTACCGACTACGATGACGATACCTGTTTTTTCGGGGCGGCCGCGCTGCTCTCTTTCTGTGCGGCGGCCTGTTCGGACGGCGGCGCGGCCTCCGGCGGCGACGGATTGCGCCGGGTGGCGTACGTGTCTTCGGACGAGGCGTTTCCCAATCCCGAACGGGGATTCTACTACCCCTATGATTTCCGGTTCGCCGGGGGCGGAACGCCGGAACCGCTCTCTCCGGAGACCCTGCGGGGACAGCGGCGCCTGAACCGCTCGCTGGTCCTGCTGGAGTATTTTCTCCGCGACTTCATCGACCGCCCGCTGTCGGAGGAGTGTCTGGAGCTGGTGGAACGGAATTTCGAAGCCCTGCGCGAGGGCGGCTGCAAGGCGATCGTGCGTTTCGCGTACAGCGATTCCGAGCGGGAGAAGCCCTGGGATGCGGCCGAGCCGGTCGTGCTGGGGCATATCGCCCAGCTCAGGCCGCTGCTGCAACGGTACGGGGCGGTGATTTGTGTCCTGCAGGCGGGGTTCGTCGGCGTGTGGGGCGAGTGGTATTACACCGACCATTTCGGGTTCGAACCCGTGACGGAGACCGATTACGCGCCCCGCCGCCGGGTCCTCGACGCCTTGCTCGACGCCCTGCCGGCCGACCGCATGGTGGCCGTGCGCACGCCCGTGGCCAAGATGCGGTGCTGCGGGCTCTCTCCGGCGGATACGGTCTCCGTCCGGACGGCCTGGGACGGGTCGGCGCGCTCGCGCGTGGCGGCGCACAACGACTGTTTCCTGGCGAGCCGCGACGATGTGGGGACCTTCGTCGGGGAGGCCGACCGGGAGTTCTGGCGGACGGAGAGCCGCTATGTGAGCATGGGCGGCGAGACTTGCAGCGTGTCGGAGTACTGCGACTGCACCGACGGGGTGGCGGACATGGAGGAGTACCATTGGAGCTATCTGAACAGCGCCTACCATCCCGGAGTGATCGCCCGGTGGCGGCAGGAGGGATGCCTCGGGGAGATCGAACGGCGGCTGGGATACCGGTTCGTTCTCGAGACGGGACGTTTCACGCAGCGGCCCGTTGCCGGCGGGGAGTTCGTCGTCGGGCTGGAGCTGCGCAACGAGGGGTTCGCCTCGCCGTTCAACCCCCGTCCGGCGAAGCTGGTGCTGACCGACGCTTCGGGTCGGAAACGGCAGGTTTTCGACATGCCGTGGGATCCGCGCCGCTGGTTCGCGGGGAAGACGCATACGCTGACGGCCGGGTTCGCCGTGCCGCCGCAGTTCGTCGCGGGCGACGTCTGCACGTTGTGGTTGTGGCTGCCCGATGCGGACGAACGCCTGGCCGAAAGTCCGTGTTTCAGCATCCGGCTGGCCAACGAAGGAATATGGGATGCGGCGAGCGGATACAACCGCCTGCTGGATTTCGAACTCGAATAGAGAGCATGTTATGAAGGATTGGATCGGAAAACACCGCTGGCTCTTTTTTGGGCTGGTGACCATGCTGACCTGGGGCGTCTGGGGCGAACTGAGCGAACTGATCGAGCGGGCGGGATTCCCGTCGGGACATGTTTACGTCGTGTGGGCCTTTTCGATGGTCCCGTGTGCGGCGGCGGCCCTGCGGATCGCCCGGTGGCGGCTGGACCGTTCGCCGCGGGCGTTGCTGCTGGGGCTGAGCGCCGGACTGCTCGGGGCCGGCGGTCAGCTCGTGCTGTTCGAGGCGCTGCGCTTCGGGCCCGCCTATATCGTATTTCCGTTCGTGTCGATGTCGCCGGTCGTCACCATCGCGCTGTCGCTCGCGCTGCTGCACGAACGGGCCAGCCGCATCCAGATCTTCGGGATCGTTGTGGCGCTGGCGGCGATTTTCTTTCTCTCGTGGCAGGAGGGGGCGCACGACGGAACTGCGGAGGGCGGTCTGTGGCCGGTGCTGGCGGTCGTCGTCTTCGTGGCGTGGGGCGTGCAGGGCTATGTCATGAAGTTCGCCAACGCCTCGATGAGCGCCGAGAGCATCTTCTTCTACATGGCGCTGACGGGACTGATGCTGGTTCCCGTGGCGCTGCGTATGGCCGGACCGCAATCCGGGCGGATCGGTGCGGGACTCTGGATCGGAGGATTTCTGACCCAGTTGCTCAACGCGGTGGGCGCTCTGACGCTGGTGTACGCCTATCGCTACGGCAAGGCGATCATCATTTCCCCGATGCAGGGGCTGGCTCCGCTCATCACGATGGTGCTGTCGCTGGTGATCTTCGCCGTGGTTCCCGGGCCGATGCTGACCGTCGGACTGGTGCTGGCGGTCGTGGCGCTGGTGGCGCTGTCGGTCGAGCGGGACGGATGACATCCGCCGGGAGCGGTTTCCGGGGAAGCTCTGCGGCCGCCCGTTTCCGGGCTGTCGCAGGGCTTTTCGCGTCGGGCCCCCGGAGAGACCTTCGTGACGCGGCCCGCCGGACTTCTGGCAAAGATGGCGGAACGGCAGTCCGTGCGGCCGGTCAATGTCCCGGTCCGGCCTGTCGGCCCGCATTGCGGGTTATGACTTCCGCAAGGCCGACTCCCGTGAGCCGCGATTCGATCCAGGCGGCGAAATCGAAATATTTGAGCAGCGGGCGTTCGTACTCGGCCCGGACGATCGTTTCGACCCGTGGCCGGAACCGGCTCCACAACCGGTTGCGTTCGTGCCGAGTGTGCGGCAGCGGGTAGAGACGTACGAACTGGAAAACCAACCGTTCGAGCGAATCGTTTCCGATGGATGCCGCCCGGCGGATGGATTTGATTTCGGATTCGACGAAATCGTAGTGTCCGCACTCCGCCTGCAGGAGCAGATTCACCAGACGGACGGTCCGGAATCCGGGGAAGTGGCTGAAGACCTGCCCGCCCTCCCAGATGCGGGTCATGGCCCCTCTTGCCTGGGCGAGACGTCCTTCCGCCATGTGCAGAACCGTCTGATTGAGCAACAGCAAAAGTTGCAGGTCGATCCGCTGCTGGGAAAGTTTCTGGAAAACGATTCCCCGGTTCGTTTCGTAGTGTATGCGCGCTTCGTCGATCGCCCCGCTGTTGATCAGCCGGAAGGAGTTGTAGAGGTAGATATGTATCTGTATTCTTCGGATGAAGTTCTGTGGGTAGGATCCGGCGGCGAGTCGGTGCAGCCGGGCGATGAAAAAAGGCATTTCGTCGTACAGCCGGGCCGAAAGCAGACTGTCGAGGATACCCAGTACGGCGTCGAGATAGTAGAGCGGCGGATCGAGAATTCGTTCCGGATGTTCGTCGAACAGATCGAGCAGCTGCCGGTAAATCCGGATCGCAGCCAGGTAATCGCTCGATTGCAGGAAATAGGCCGATTGGAAAAGCCAGTGCAGCTTATCGACCTCGAACCCTTGGTAGGAACTGTTGGCTATCAGATGCAGCTCGCTCAGCACAAGGTCGTTCAAACTCTGTCTGTCGCAGCCGGAACGGATCTTGCCGCGGTGAGCCGCGCGGTATTTGAGAATATCGTAGAGTTGCATGTGCTGGGCGGCGCAACGCAGATGTTTGAATGTCTCGTTTACCTTCATCTGCTTTTCGACCAACTGCTTTTCGCTGATCTCCTGAAAATCTTCGGTACTCAGATATTGCAGCTCGGTCTGGCGGATCAGCAGCAGACAGGCGGTTTGTTCATGGCGGAGTGCCAGAGCCTTCGCACCGTTCAGCCGTTCGATCGCCGGGCGGAAAAGACCGCAGCGGAACAGAATTTCCGCCTCGGAAAGACAATCGGAGATGCGCGACCGGATGCTATCCCGTCCCCGGAGATGCAGAAGACACTCGATCACTACCTTATAGAGGTGTTTGACCGCGATTTCGAAGCTGCATTTTTCGGCCTCGCGGCCGAATCTCCGGGCTGTTTCCTCGACGGAGGAGCACTCCTTCATGAGGTCGAAAAGCCGAAGATACACTTTGTCGCCGTCCTGAAGATTGCTGTATAGTTTCAGAAACCGCTTTTCCGCCTTGGTCATCGAACGGATGAGAACCAGCAGGATAGTGGCCTTATTCATAGTCGCGTCGTCTTGGTCAGACAAATGTAACGAAATTCCGGGGAGTTTGGAAGCCGGCCGCCGCTCCGCATCCGGCTTTTTCAGCCCATATTTTAGCATGGCCGGATAAACTCAACCGGAGGTCGTAATCCCTTATCCGCAGCGGAAATCCGGTAGGGACCGCGTTCGTCCGTCCTTGTCCGTCGATTCGCGAACCGGTTTGCAATGGAATGCGTTCCGGTAGTTTGCCGGATGGGGCCGTTCGCAGGGCCCTTGCATCCCGGCGTATTTCAAATCTTGTCGTAATCGGCTTGATGTCAATATATAGTGGGGAGGATAAATAATTAAACTATTTTATGAAATTTGTTTGGGTTTATCGAATTTGGACGTATAATCGCTTTCGTCGGCGCGGCGGACGAATTATATTTGTATATGAAAAACGGATCGGAAAATACTCCGGCCGGATACGAACTCCAAAATATATGATATGAAATCGGGCTCCGGAAAGCGGAGCCGACCATAAACCGTCCAACCTAACCCTAAAACCTAAAACCATGATCTCGAACTTTACGACAAGCATCTTGGTACGATCCTGTCTGATCGTGTTCGCCGGGATTGCCGTTCACGGCTCTCTCAGGGCTGCCGACATCCCGCTGCCTGTTTCCCGGCAACAGGCGGCTTCCCGTACGGTCGCCGGCCGGGTAACAGACGCCGCGGGCAATCCGCTGGTCGGCGTGAGCGTAATCGAAGAAGGAACCGCCAACGGCGTCAGTACGGCTGCGGACGGTACTTACGCGCTGGAACTCCTCGGCGGGGACGATGCGCGTCTCCGTTTCTCGTTCATCGGTTACGAAGATCAGGAGCTTGCCGTCGGAACGAAATCGACGATCGACGTGCGGCTCGCGGAATCCGTTACGGAGATGGACAACGTGGTGGTGATCGGCTACGGAACGACCACCAAAAAGGAGCTGACCGGTTCGGTCTCCTCCCTCAAGAGCGACAACTTCAAGACGGGCAATATTACCGATCCCCTGCAACTGCTTCAGGGTCAGGTCGCCGGACTGAATATCGTGCGTGCGGAGGGAGGCGATCCGAACGGCGGCATGGAGGTCCAGTTGCGCGGAATGACGACGATGGCGGGAGGTGCCTCGCCGCTGGTGGTGATCGACGGCGTCGTGGGCGGCGATCTTTCCAACGTGAGCCCCGAGGATATCGCTTCGATCGACGTGCTCAAGGACGGTTCCGCGGCGGCGATCTACGGCACGCGTGGTACGAACGGTGTCATTCTCGTGACGACCAAGAAAGCGCGTTCTGGCGAAAACCGCATCGAATTTTTGGCATACGTGGCGATGCAGAGCATCGACCGGAAACCCGATCTCATGTCGGCTGAGGAGTACCGCAGCACTATCCGGAAATACTTTCCCGATCAGGCCGCATCCTATGATTACGGAGCTTCGACCGACTGGTTCGATGCCATCACCCGTACGCATCCCGTGAGTCAGAATTACAGCGTGGCATCGTCGGGCGGTTCGTCCAAACTGAACTACCGTGCCAGCGTCGTCTATTCGCACGACGTCGGGCTGGTGAAAAAGACGGACAACGAGAAGCTGCGCGGACGGCTGAATGTCGGGCAGTCGCTGATCGACGACCGTCTGAAAATAGACTACAATTTCGCTTACACTTCGGGCAAAGGCTCCTATGCCGACAAGTTCATCATGCGGCAGGCCGTGCTGCGCAATCCGACCGAACCGATCTACGCCGACGGAGACGGCGATCCGCAGTACGGGAAATATTTCTATACGCCGGGGATCGACTATCACAATCCGGTGGCCATGCTCGAAGAGCGCGAGGACGAAGGCATTCACAAGGAGTTCTCGGGCAGCATCAATGCTTCGCTGCGGATCGCGGAGGGGCTGAAAGTCGGCGCGATGGCTGCGCTGGTCGAAAGCACCGACCGTTACGGACACTATTACGGCCGCTATTATCCGGTCGATATAGGCAACGACGGTACGGCCGAAACGTTCAATGACCATTACCGGAACAAGATGCTGGAGGCGACGATCGACTATTCGGGAACCTTCGGCGGCCATCGGCTCCAGATCATCGGCGGCTATTCGTTCAGCGAGGAACTCACCGAGTCGTACGATCAGATGAACTATAAGTTCGACACCGATATTTTCGGGTTCCACAATATCGGCAGCGGGGGCGCCCTGCAGGAGGGGCTGGCCACAATGGCCAGCAATATGGAGAAGAACCGGCTGATCGCTTTTTTCGGACGGGCCATGTATAATTTCAGGGACCGTTATCTGTTATCGGCATCGGTCCGCTACGAGGGATCTTCGCGCTTCGGCGACAACCACAAGTGGGGTGTCTTTCCGGCAGTCAGCGCCGGATGGCGCATCTCCTCCGAGCCGTGGATGAGCGAAGCCGACTGGCTGAACGAGCTGAAACTTCGTGCCGGCTTCGGCATTACGGGCAATCAGGAGATCGGCAACTACCGTTCGCTCTCGATTCTCGAGAAAGGCTCGTCGAACTTCTACTACAACGGCAAATGGATCAGTACCTACGAGCCCGGCAGCAATCCCAATCCGGAGCTGCGCTGGGAGCGCAAGAAGGAGCTCAACGTCGGATTGGATGCGAGCGTACTGGACAACCGGCTGAGTTTCACGCTGGACTACTACTTCCGCCGCACGAAGGACCTGCTTTATACGTACAGCGTTCCCGTGCCGCCCAATCTCTACTCCTCGACCTTCGCCAACGTGGGAACCATCGACAACTCGGGTATCGAACTGACGATCGCTTCGACGCCGGTCACGACCCGGAACTTCCGATGGGACCTGGGAGCTACGGTCAGTCATAACCGGAACGAACTGGTGCGATTCTCGAACGATCAGTACGAAATGGTTGAGATCAAAACCGGATATTTCGCCGACGATCTGAAGATGTACACGATGCGGATTGTCGAAGGCGAACCGCTGGGCAACTTCTGGGGACCGAAATTCCTCGGATTCGACGCTGCGGGCGGAGCCGTTTACGAAGACCTCGACGGTGCGGAGGGAATCACCGAAGCCGATTATCAGGTCATCGGCAACGCTTATCCCGACGTGCTCTTCTCCCTGTCGAGTACGTTCACCTACAAGCGTTTCAGTCTCGGTTTCCTGCTGCGCGGGTCTATTGGCAACGACGTGCTGAACCAGAGTCGTGTCTACTATGAAGGGTTCGGTTATTTCGGTACGCGCAACGTGCTTCGTTCGACGCTCGACCATCCCGAATACCGGGGCGGCGCCTACTATTCGTCGCGGTTCGTGGAGGACGGCTCCTATCTCAAGCTCGACAATCTCACGCTGGGGTACGATTTCGACCTGAAGTCGAAGGTCGTCTCGAAACTCCGTGTCTATGCCACGGCGCAGAACCTCTTCACGATCACCGGCTACAAGGGGCTCGACCCGGAAGTAAGTCTTTCGGGCCTTCAGCCGGGTATCGACTGGTACGATTTCTATCCGCGCACCCGTACCTTCGTATTGGGCGTCAATCTTGCATTCTGACATCGACATATCAAATGATTCCGAATCTTATGAGAAAGATATTTCTGTTTTTCGCTTCGCTGACGATCGGTTCGGCGAGCATGGTTTCCTGCACCGACCTTTCGGAAGAGACCTATTCGGTCATTCCGTCGGATAAGTTCTTCAACGACGAAGAGGAGTTTCTGATGAGCGCCGGGCGTATCTACGCCTATCTGGTTCGGTATACCTGTTATCGCTGCATCTGGGGAACGATCACCGTATCGACGGACGAAGGCGTGAGTCCGCTGCGCGAGGGCAATCAGTGGGTCGATGACGGTGTATGGCGCGACATGCACGCCCACACGTGGTCGCCCGACATGCAGGATCTGAAAACCATCTGGGAATTTATTTTCGGAGGAATCTCGCTTTGTAACCAGGTTCTCTACGAGTTCGACCAGTCGAGTGTCGATTTCGACGGGAAAGCCGGTCTGGAGGCCGAAGTGATTGTCATGCGCGCCTGGTTCTATCTGAATGCGATGGATCTCTTCGGCAACGTGCCGTTCACCGTGGACTTTTCCGACACGAGTCTGCCCGAACAAGTGGACCGCGGCTATCTGTTCTCTTTCATTGAGAAGCAGATCCGGGATAACGTCGATCTTCTGGACGATGTGCCTACTTCGGCCAATTACGGCCGTGTGACCAAGGCGATGGCCTACACCGTGCTGGCTAAGCTGTATATCAACGCAGAAGAGTGGATCGGCGAACCCAAATGGCAGGAAACGATTGACGCCTGCGACGAAATCATCGGATTCGGCAAGTTGCAGATCGAACCCGACTATTTCTCCAACTTCAAGGTGGATAATACCGGTTCGCGTGAAAATATTTTCGTCATTCTCTACGACAAGGTGTATACATCGCAGGACTGGTGGCATGTTTTTCGGTTCCATCAACTGACGCTCCACAGTCTTTCGCAGAAGACGTATGGCATTCTGGATGCCTGCTGGAACGGATTCGCCGCTACCGAGTCTTTCTATGGAAAATACGATCCGGCCGATGTACGTCGCACGCAGTGGCTCGAAGGCCCGCAGTATGACAAGGAGGGACAGCCTTTGTTGCTGAACGACGGCTCCCAGCTCGACTATACGCCCCATATCACCTCGTTGTTCGACTCGTCCAATCCGGCAAGGGCGAACGAGGGCGTGCGTTCGGCCAAATACGAATACGCCGACGGTTTGCAGGGCGAGTGCATGAACAACGACTATGTGGTTTACAGATACGCCGACGTGCTGATGATGAAAGGTGAAGCGCTTGTACGACAGGGCCATGCGGATTTGGCCGTACCGCTTTTCAACGAGGTGAGGAAACGTACGGGGCTGCCCGACTACGAAGCGGCCGATCTGACCCTCGACGAAATTTACGACGAACGCGGGCGCGAATTTGCTTGGGAAGGGTTGAGACGCCAGGACATGATCCGTTTCGGAAAATGGTGCGAACCGCGTGATCTGAAACCGGCGGTCAGTCCCGAATACACCAAATTGTATCCCATTCCGGCCGATATTCGCAAGACCAATGCGAACCTGAAACAGAACGACGGCTACCCGGATTGATCCGGGAGCCCGGTTCCCGGGATTCCAAAGACCATAATCCAATCTCTATTATTTATGTCAGAACAGAAAATACTCGTTATCGGCAGTTCGAACACCGATATGGTAATCCGCACCGGCCACCTGCCTCTTCCTGGCGAAACGGTCATCGGAGGAACTTTTTTCATGAATCCCGGCGGCAAGGGGGCCAATCAGGCCGTCGCTGTCGCCCGTCTGGGCGGCAGGGTGACCTTCGTCTGCAAGACAGGCAGCGATATCTTCGGCCATCAGGCCTGCCAAATCTTCATGGAAGAGGGCATCGACGCCTCCTTTGTCTTTTCGGATACGAAAAATCCGTCGGGAGTCGCTCTGATCACGGTGGATGACCGGGCGGAAAACTGCATCGTCGTAGCTCCGGGCGCCAATGCCCATCTCACGGTCGAGGATTTGCACCGCTCGGTGCGGGCCATCGAAGCGGCGGACATCGTTCTGCTCCAGCTCGAGATTCCGATGGAGACGGTCGAGGAGGCTGCCGTCATGGCGCACCGGCTGGGAAAGAAGGTCGTTCTGAACCCCGCTCCGGCTTCTGAACTCTCGTCCCGGCTGCTCGGATCGCTTTTCGCCATCACGCCGAATGAAACCGAAGCGGAGAAGATCTCGGGCATACGGATCACCGATGAAGCCTCGGCCGAATATGCTGCCCGACGCATCGCTTCGATGGGGGTGCGCAATGTCATCGTTACGCTCGGCGTCCGGGGCGCACTCGTTTTCGACGGCGAACACTGCGAGAGGATTCCTGCGTACGAGATGCAGGCGGTCGATACGACGGCAGCCGGAGACATTTTCAATGGAGCCTTCGTGGTCGCACTTTCCGAAGGACGTTCTCTGCCGGAGGCGGTGCGCTTCGCCTGCAAAGCCTCCGCGATCTCCGTCACGCGTGTCGGAGCGCAAAGTTCCGCACCTTACCGTACGGAAGTGGATATTTTCAACCGATAATCAATAACCTAACAACTCGTTTTTTAACTATGAAAACTACCTTTCTGACGTTCGTATGCGTCATTGCGCTCGGCGGAGTCGCCTGCGGTTCGACGCCGGCCGGCGAATCGTTTCCGGATCGGGTGACGCTCAGTTCCGCGAAGCTTCTCGACAAGATCCGCGGCGGCTGGGCCGGCCAGACTATCGGCTGTTCGTACGGCGGCCCCACCGAGTTCCGCTTCTGCGGTACGATGATTCAGGACTATACGCCCATCCCGTGGCCCGAAGGCTATATCCGTCAGTGGTTCGAGGAGTTTCCGGGGTTGTACGACGACGTATACATGGACCTGACTTTCGTGGAGGTCTTCGAGCGTCTTGGGGTCGATGCTCCGGCCGATTCCCTCGCCCGTTCCTTCGCCGATGCGGGTTACGTGCTTTGGCATGCCAATCAGGCAGCGCGTTACAACATTCTTAACGGAATCCGTCCGCCCGAGTCGGGCCATTGGCTCAACAATCCCCACGCCGATGACATCGACTTCCAGATCGAGGCCGATTTCGCCGGACTTATGTCTCCCGGAATGCCCAACGCGGCAGCGGAGATATGCGACCGGGCGGGACATATCATGAATTACGGCGACGGCTGGTACGGCGGGGTTTACGTGGCGGCCATGTATTCGCTGGCGTTCGTCTCCGATGATATCGGATTCGTCGTCAGGGAAGCCTTGAAGACGATCCCCGAGGAGAGCCGTTACCATCGTTGCATGAGCGACGTCATCGCGTGGCACGAACGATGGCCCGACGACTGGAAGCGCACGTGGTTCGAGTGCGAGAAGAAATGGAGTTCGGACATCGGTTGTCCGGACGGCGTGTTCGTCCCGTTCAATATAGACGCCACGATCAACAGCGCCTATATCCTCATCGGACTGCTTTACGGCGGGGGCGACTTCGCCAAGACGCTCGATATCGCCACGCGGTGCGGGCAGGACTCGGACTGCAACCCGGCTTCCGCAGCCGGTATTCTGGGTACGATGATCGGTTACGACGCCATTCCCGAACGCTGGATGCGCAACCTCCGCGAAGTGGAGGGGCTGAACTTCGCGTATACGGACATTTCGCTCGACCGAGCCTATCGCATGTCGTTCGGTCAGGCCGTGGAGATGATTCGCCGCAACGGCGGTACGGTGACGCCGGAAAGCGTGAGTATCGTCTGTCAGGAGCCCCGCGCCGTGCGGTTGGAGAAGTCGTTCGAAGGACATCGGCCGACCGAGCGGCGTTCGATTCAGCTACCGCTTCCCGACGTGGGCGAAATCGTTTTCGACGGTATCGGTGCGGTATTGACGGGGGGCGTGAAATGTGCGGACGAGACGTATGTCGCGGAGGTCACGTTTTCAATCGACGGCGAGCCGGTCGAGCGTGTCTTGCTTCCGGCGCTTTACCGCACCCGTCGTCACGAACTGTTCTGGCGTTACCGGCTTCCCGAGGGTAGGCACCGGATTACGGCCGAGTGGCACAATCCGCGCCCCGACGCGACGCTGACGATACGCGATCTGGTGGTGTACGGCCCCGAACGGGCCGGCCGGAAAACGGAATCCGAATCCTAAAAACACGAAACCATGTTCATCGTTCAGAGTTATCCCCTCGCCATATTTTTTTGTTTCGTCACGATGCTCTGTTGGGGCTCGTGGGGGAATACCCAGAAACTTGCCGCAAAGACGTGGCGCTACGAACTTTTCTATTGGGACTATGTGATAGGTCTGCTGCTTTTTCGCTTCTGTCCGCATTCACGCTCGGCAGTTTCGGCGCCGAAGGCCGCAGTTTCCTCGACGATCTGATGCAAGCCGACGGTCGCAATCTTTTTTCGGCCTTTCTCGGAGGTGTCGTTTTCAACGCGTCGAACATCCTGCTTGCGGCGGCCGTGGCGCTTTGCGGCATGTCCGTGGCTTTTCCCGTCGGAGTGGGATTGGCGCTGGTTCTGGGCGTATTGATCAATTATTTCGGTGCGGCCAAAGGCGATCCGCTGTTCATTTTCCTTGGCGTGGCGCTCATCGCTGCGGCGATCGTCATGAACGGTCTGGCATACAGGATGGCCCGGACAGGGAAACGGAAACTTACGGCGAAAGGGCTTCTGATCTCGGTCGCGGCGGGCACGATCATGGCCTTTTTCTACCGGTTTGTCGCCTCTTCGATGGACCTCGACAGTTTCACGGCCCCCGCAGCCGGAAAGATGACTCCCTACACGGCGGTGGTCGTCTTCGCGACGGGTGTATTCGTCAGCAATTTTCTTTTCAATACGATTGCCATGAAGTGTCCGGTGGAGGGTACTCCGGTCCGTCCGTCCGAGTATTTCGGAGGAACCTTCCGCACGCATCTGGTCGGCATGCTCGGCGGTGCGATTTGGTGCTTGGGCGAATCCTTCAGCATGATCGCCTCGGGTAAGGCCGGAGCGGCGATCTCTTACGGCCTCGGACAGGGTGCGACGCTCGTGTCAGCCCTTTGGGGCATCTTGATCTGGAAGGAATTTCGGGGAGCCCCCGGGGCTTCGGTCCTTTGCAATGCCGGAATGTTCGTACTTTTCCTCGCGGGACTCGGCCTGTTGATCTACGCCGGGGCGTAGTCCCTTTCCGAGCCATACTTTCCGGAGACATCCGGAAAAACGAAAAGCCTTACGTATTGCAATACGTAAGGCTTTTCGTTTCGTTACACTCCTTTCGGTTGCTTTTCGGTCGGAAACGGGATTCGGACCTGCTTCTTGTCTTCTCTATGTATCAATATGTTGCGATGTATCTTCTTTTATGGGTCACTACCTTTGATCGTATAAATATTGAATTCCTAAGATGATAAATGCAACGTTATTTGAGCCAATTTTCTACACTCGTTTTCAATGTTTGCTAAAATATTTTAGGCTGTTATCTATTCTCTATATTATATAATTCTACATATGCCCGGACCATGCGATCTATCGTAAATTGTGATGTGACCCATTCATGCGCTTTCCGTCCCATATCAGTTCTCATACGGGAATCCAATGCCAATTGAAGTATTTTTTTGCTGTTCCTTCGTAATCATGCGGATTCGTCAATAATCCGGTCACTTCGTTTTTGATGACTTCGGGAATTCCCTCCACATTTGTTGCAACCGTCGGTAAATAGTGGAATCCGGCTTCGACAAAAATTAAACCGAATGATTCATAGATGGATGTCAAAGCAAAAATATCGTGGGTTGCATAAAACGGTTGCACATTATCTTGCCACCCAGCCAGAGTAATATGAGTATTCAAATCATTTTCTCGGATAAACCGTTCGCAGTCAGCGTACAATTCTCCGTTCCCGACGATGGTAAAATGAACGTTCGGTGCTTGTCGAATTACGATTTGCGCAGCTTTCAGGAGAGTTAGCGGATCCTTTTGAGTATCCAATCTACCTACGGACAAAACATTCACTGAAGAAGTCTCGTTCTGTTGTGGAAATACAGACGGAGTTGAGAGTCGAGAAAAATCGACACCATTGTAAATCGTAGAGGTTTTGGATTTGAGCCATCTAAAATATTTCGCATAATACCGATTTACTAATACTATCCGGTCACAGAATAATGAAGCGAACATTTCACATAGCCAGTAAAACTGCCATTTGGGGAATTTCACATAGTCATGGAAAGATAATCCGTGTACCGTATGAATGATGTTGGGAACACGGGCGAGACGGGCTCCTATACGTCCGATAATTCCAGGCTTTGTGGAGTGAGTATGAACAATATCGTAACGATATTGCCTGCATAATTTGTAAATAGATATCAATGCCTGAAAATCAGATAAACCGATAGCGCGTTTCAGAGTTTTCAAATAGATAACTTTTGCTCCGGCAGCCTCGAACAATCGCTGACACTCCTCCCGTTTCTCTCCGCAGATCTCTGTTCCGAATAAAACGTGTTTTTCAAATTCATCATCGGGCAGGTTTTTCAATATCTCAAGTGAAATTCGCTGTGAACCGGCCATTTGAGGAAGCACCAATATGTGAAGAATTTTTTTCATTTCAGAATGGTTTGCAGATAATACCGAATCATGTGTTCCGGAGAAAAACGGGATGCGATTTGTTGGTAAAAAGCCCGATCCGCAGGGCGTGCCTTGATGAATCGCAGGGTTTTTAGGATGGATTCCGTATCAAAAATGTCGAAAGTGTATTCCTCTCCGAGTTGTTCCGAAACGAATTCGTAACCGCCTCCGCAGGTAGTCGATACGGTGGCGGCACAGCCACAGGCCATCGCTTCGAGAATCACGTATCCGAACCCTTCCAAAGAGAGGGTCGGGACTACGACCGCATCCGCTTTTCCATATATTGCCCACAACTCTTCGTAGGGAACGAATCCCAAATAGGTGATTGTCTGCGGATATTCTTTTGCGATTGTTTCTATTTTTTGGAGCCAGTTCACCTGTTCCGGAGATATAGATATGATATTTTTTTGTTGTTCATCGGCGGGTAGAGAGAGAAATCGCATGAGAAATTCATATATCCCTGTACGAGCTGTGAGACGACGCGGAATGAACAGGACCGTCTTGTCGGTTTCGTCTTTCCACCAAGGCAGAGGAACGAACGAGGCCGGTTTTTGATATATGGAGGTAACAGTCGAATTTTTCGGTTCGGGATACGGTGTTCTTTCTGAGCTGTCCGTTTCATGTACTCGGAATGTACCAGCACAACGGACGAACATACGGTTGTAATTTTTTGGAATAACCATAATATATGATAACGAAGCCCTTTTCGGCCGCTTTTCGCTTGATATTCTAAATGTAGGGGACCATGATAATGATACACCGTGTGTTTTCCCATGATACGGGCTGCGATTCCGCCGATCATTCCCATGACCGGATGTTGAAGCAATACATGATCGGCTCCGGCAATTATCCGAATATAGGGATACGGGTTAAAGAGTCCCATTCCGGAAAGTTCTCGGATATTGCCTCGTTTTTTCAATGCGTCGTATTTGCCGGCAGCCCCGGGATCATCGGCCGCATATTGGGAATCGGAATCACGACGCCGGGTGAGCAAGCGTACATTACAGTCGTATTCGGGGAAATACGTGAGCAAATCGAACACATGTTTGCTCGATCCTCCGGCAAAATTCGGATAGCAGAAGTCTCCGATAATGGTTATTTTTTTCATTTGGTTAAATTCGACGCTATATTATTATAAGCGGTTGCGATTTCGTCCCATGAATGAGGCATGTATTCGGATAGGAATCGGAGGCTTTTCCGTTGCAATTCTACCTGCCGTTCTGCGGGTAGCGAAAAGTATGCGAATGATGTTTCGGGCTGCACATTCGGGGGATGTTATAACAACGCTCTGTCGGAGAGCCTCGTAGGTGAATCGGCCTGCATTCGACAGAATGATCCGCCATTTGTGGCTGCCGCCAGGAAACTTCCCCTGCGTTCGGATATACCGTCGGGAAAAGGCAAATAGGCGATTTTGCTGTCGTTCAGAATGGAGGCAACCTCTTCATCCGAAAGATTCAGACGGATGGGAACGGACAGTCGGGCGCACATTTCGGCGATTTGTTCGTAGTATGGTTCATATCCTTTCGGAACTTGTCCTACGAGAATTACTTGTGCGGGAATTGCTTGAGACCGAATCTCCTGTACGGCCTGCAGAAAAACCTCTATCCCCTTGCCCGGTCGAATATGTCCGAAATTTACCAGATCGAATCGGCGTTGATCGGTCGTTTTTGGTTTCGGAACCTTTTGAATATTGGAAAAGATTTTAACTACGGAACTGCGTTTGCGCAGTCGCCTGAAATAATGAATTGCACTTTGCCGATCCGTTTCATTGGTGAATACTACGTGATTCGCCGTTAACAACATAATGGAGGCCGCCAGCCGTGCTTTGAAACTCAACTGTGTGAATTCGTGCAGAACTACCGCATATTTTATTGGAGTACAGCAGGAAAAGAACGCGGTAACGATATGAGGAACGAGACTCCAGCCGTACCCCATCGTCGGAGATTGCATGAAAATTACATCTGCCGAGAATGCTTTTTATTTCACGAATCGTCTTGCAGATGGATTTGAATTTCCAGTTCCGAGACGTGAAAGCATCCATTTGGAAGCACGTGCCGCAACACAGTTGAACAGGTTGTACGTATAGTCGCCTACGCCGCAGGTTTCCGGGGGATAAGAGCCGGTGACGATCAATATTTTCATATTCGGGAATCTAATCGCCTCTGAGGTCGGAAGAGACGGAGTTGAAATATTGCTGTCGGGTCGAATAATCTGATATGCCGAATACAACGTTGTCGTATCGGTATAATCCGTTAGAAGTATGGTATATACGATCATCAGCATATATATGATCGTAATGCCGAGGAAAATACGACGATTATTCCTGAGACTGATATTTTCCAGAATGATGGGATATATGAACCAATACGATACGATGAACAAGGTGCCCTATGCGGTCGAACAGGATGCTTGCCTCATATAGATAGAGCGTGACAAGCATGTATGCGATGAACAGGTTGACAAACAAGATGTTATTCGGATTTCCAGAGATTATTTTTTTTTGTAATAGACAATCACCAGTCAATACTCATTAATCTTTCGATAAAGCGCAAACTGACGGTCTGTGAGCCGGAATACAGATCGAATTCAAGTATGCTTCTGATATTAACGATATTTTACCCCCGAAGAAGGAACCGGCGGTCTGCAAGAATGGGGTTACATAATGAATCTGGAGGACGAACAGAATGATCCCGCAGAATATGAGCAGAAGCAATATGCTGCGGGGCATTTTTCTGTGTAGGAAAAAGTATAGGGGGATATAGATTACCGCGCTGATATGAAACATGCTCGCCAATAGAATCAACGCCATGTAAGGGAGGATTCTGCGTTCCCGAATGTAAAGGCAGTGCCAATAGAAAGATCAGGATCGCTTTGATGTTTCTCAACAGATTGATTTCCGTGGTAAGAGAGAAACCGATGAACAGGGCGAATGCGAAGGCTACATTCCGGTTGTATCGTTTGAAGATTTTATGGAGCAGCAGGAAGTCGATCAGGACGGAGATGAAAATAAATACGTGATAATTGTCCGTGAATAATTTGACAAAGGCAACATATATGATGTATCCGGGTTCGATTAGTTCGGAGGTATCGAATTCGGAAGACGACAGATGGAATAATGAAGGATGGATTCAAACAGAGGATAGTAACTGTGCCAATCCCATCCGACAAAGCCCCTTAATCCGAAAAAGAACAAAAAAAGAACTCCGCACCAGATATGAAGCGTTTGTCGGTTACGTTTGGCTGCGATACTCCGTTGTTCCTGGTAGGCCAAAAAATAAAATGCAGCCAGCAGCAACATGTATGGAACCGCATACCATATACTGTATTGAGCCATCAGCTATCGAATTCGGCTTTCTTTAAAAAGAGCATGTCCGTCTCGGCGACCTTTGCGTGCAAGTTCTCTTTGCTTGCGAGTCAGCCGAAACGGTTTGCGAAATACATCATGCAGCAAGCCGTATGTGGCGACGATGCAACGTTGCAGCAGTCCGTGATTTTTTCAAGGAAAAATAGGTTCCATTGCGAGCCATGTAATAGACCGTGAAATCGCTCATTTGACCTCCGGTCGATACGCTCTCTTTATGCCAGAGCCTGCTTCCGGGTATGTACATTGTCTTTTATGCGCTTTTTTGCCCGCCACAGGAAATCCGTATCGTCGTAATAGACAAAATAACGTTCGTCCATCAATCCGATCTCGTCAAAAACTGCTTTCCGAATCAACATGAAACAGGTTGGGGCATAGGAGATCCGTCTTGGCCGGTCGTATTGTCCCCGATCCTTTGTCGCATCGCCTTCGTGTGCAGTCGCTCCATTATAGTATGTAAAATGGCCTCCTGCCTGCCAAATGAGATCCGTTCCGTAATAATAAATTTTGGGAACGGCCATATCTGCATTCGTTTCAACCGTTCCGATGTATATTTTTCCAAAGTATCGGGCTCCAAAACAATGTCGTTGTTCGAAAGCAACACGTATTCGCAACCCTCTGCCAATGCTCGGACGATCCCGATATTGTTTCCCTTGGCTACTCCCCAGTTTTCCGGCTCCGCGATGATCTCCGTGCGAAAAAACGAACCGTTGCGGCGAGTTCCGGGCCCGATCCATTGAATTGTCCGGAGAGTGGTTGTCTATGACGTAGAGACTAAAATCCCGACATAGGTCTGACGGTCGAGTGTCCGGAAGAAATCTTCCAACACATTCTCGCTGTTGTACAATACTGTAACTATTCCTATGTGAACCTGTTCCAAAGCGATTACAGATAGCGGGCGCGTTCCGCCCATTTGAAAACATAATTCAAGTTATCGTTTCGTTTGCCGATGGGCTTGGCCGGCACTCCTCCGACCAATGTATAAGGCGGGACATCTTTCGAGACGACGGCTCCGGCCGCAATCACCGCCCCGCTCCCGATTGTCACCCCGGGGAGAATTATGCATCCGCCCCAGCCATGCCCGTTCTCCGATGCGGACCCGGCCTTTGGCCGACAAGCTGAAATCAACGGCGTTGTAGTCATGCTGCATGGTCCATATCCAGACTCCGGTGCTGAAATTCACGTTCCGACCTATTTCGATTCCGTTCCGGCCATCGAGAATACACTGGTCGCCGATAATGGTCCCGGTCCGATAGAGATTTTCCAAGGTGCCCGGAATTCGGTTCCGTAATATACCGTTACGTCTTTCTCCCATATGAATTCCGAGAATCCGCCGATAGATGAAATTCCGGATTCGATGCGATGGTATGGCTGCTGTTTTGTAAATTGTCAGGCGAACCATGGCCGATAGCTGACGGACGAGAAATTGTCGGAGTTCCCCCCCGATTTTGAATCATGCTGTTTGGAGTCCGTTTCCCGGTTGAATCCGAATCGGTTAGTTTCGAATATTGACATAAAAAGCCCGCACCGGCCAGGACGACAAACCCGATGAAAATTTTTTAACAGTATCCAAGCGACAATTATGCAGCCGATGCAAATTAAAATCGTTTCCATTGTTTTATGCTCTCCACTGAATGTTTCGTTTCAATATTTCGTTCGGATTCTTTCCGATGATGCAATTCGGATCCGCGACAGATTTGGAGACGATGGTTCCGGCAGCCACGATACATCCTGATGCGATGGAAACCCCTTTCAGTATGGTTACCTCGCAGCCGATCCAGACATGGTCGTCGATTTGCACGGGGAGGGCCGGATTGATGATATTCTCATTCTGATCCAAAACCGAATGCCAGTCCGTATCCATTATCAGAATATTCCAGGATAACAGACAATTTGCACCTATGTGGATTTTATTCGTTGCGGCGATTGCGGATTCGGCCGTAATTTTCAAATTGTCGCCCAAACGCAATCCCCCCCTTGCCACCGAGATTTTACAGCCGTGTCCGATAAAGGCCCTGCCTTCGAATACCAGTTTGCCTTCCACTTGCCAAATACTTCGGGAGCGTCGATTGTCGAATATGCCCACGCCGTCCATCCCGAACCGTATCATGCCAAAATGAACCGGAGCCAGAATTTCAACCGTGCCTCCGGCTTTCCTGACCCGGCAGTGTCGGCTTATCAGAATCGGGAACCGGACGGCCCGACGGAACGGCAGGTATTTGAAGTTGAAATACAGTGTTTTGAAATTCAGGACATCCAGGATTTCCGAGAGTCTTCCCATATTTATTATTTATACAACCCTTTTTTCTTCATCTCTTCGATCGAAGTTTCGTAATTGTCTTTTTGGATTTCCTGTCCGTTTACCCATTCGACGAATTTGGCGATGCCGGCATCGAACGTCCACTTGGGTTCGAAGCCCAAAAGACGGCGCGCCTGCGATATATCCGCAAAGTTGTGACGGATATCGCCGAGCCGATAGTTACCCGAAACTGTCACGGGAACGTCGATACCATAATATTTCTTCAGTGTATTGGCCACCGTCAGAACATCGGTCGCCACCCCCGTTCCGATATTGAAGGCGTGCCCCTGATACCCCTTCAGCCTCCAGGCCGAGAATCGTGGCGTCCGCCACATCGTCGATATAGACGAAGTCGCGCGTTTCGCGTCCGTCCTCGAAAATATTGATTCCGTTTCCGTTCTTGATACGGGTGGAGAAGATGGACAGAATGCCCGTATAGGGATTGCTCAACGATTGGCCCGGGCCGTACACGTTCTGGTAACGAAACGATACGGACTCCACTCCGATACTCTTGCAAACCAAATGGACGAGCTGCCCCTGTACCTGCTTGGTGATTCCGTACACCGAATTGGGATGGATCGCCGAGTCTTCCGTCGTCGCGACCAGGCGCAGCGGTTTCGTACACTCCGGATATTTTACCTCGAAATCGCCCCGCGCCATCGTCTCGTCGGGACGTTCTAAGGGATAGACATATGTATTCAGATCGTCGCTCCAGTAACGGCCTTCGCCGTAAATGGCGCGCGATTCGGCGACTACGACGCGTCGGACCGTATGCGGAGTATTAGTAAGCAGGTCAAGCAGGAGGGCCGTACCGCCAATGTTGACGTTCACATACTTTTCGATTTCATACATGGACTGCCCTGTTCCGGTTTCCGCCGCCAGGTGGATGACGGCATCCGCTCCGTTCAGCGCTTCGAGCCAGTCCTCGCGGTTCGTGACACTGCCACGGATAAACCGGACCTTGTCCCTGATACCGATATAGAGCGGTGAAGTATGTTCGGGATCTTCCCCGTGAATCTGAGGAGAAAGATTGTCCAGAACCGTTACATCATAGTTTTTCGCGAGCAGTTTGCGTGCGACGTTGGAGCCGATGAAGCCTGCGCCTCCGGTGATGAGTATATGTGGCATATATGTGTTATATGATGTTTAGTGAACTGAATAAGCCTCGATAAAGGATTCTATATCTTGAAATCTCTTGTAGTTCTGCTGTATCCATTTTCGATCCTTCTCCCACCATCTGAATTTCAATAAAAATCTATTTGAGATTCAGTGAATCTATATTTATGATCTTGGCAGGAACTACTGCGACAACGGCATAAGGAGGAACGTCCTTCGTTACAACAGCACCTGCAGCCACAATGGCGCCGTCTCCTATGGTCACGCCATCCAAAATAGTCGCATTGAGTCCAATCCATACATCATTGCCGATATGGGTAATTACCCCCCCGGCAAAATTTATAGGGAGGATACAGTGGAACCGTTCCCTGGTGAAAGGAATAGTTCAGCAGGTCAGAGGTGTTCCACAAAAAAGCCGGATGGGTCGATATGAATTTTGAAGTTGGATGTATTCCCAGTCCGGAGTTGACATTTCCTGCAATCGAACAATAAGAACCTATGTATGTTTTATAAAATGCGCAATTGAAGCCTATATAAGAGTATTCCCCTATATGACAGTCAATGATTCTGGAATTTGGGAAGATCCGGTTACGGCCCTTAAAAGTTGTTCCGGTAATAATCGTATTCCGGCTGCAAATGACATTGGAATTGAAAAATAATTTTAATTTTTTGATGTCAAATCCTGTTTGGACGAGAAAAGAGAGTGTCCGTTTTATTTTTCGTTGCGACATGGTGATTACAAAAAGGAGGCATTCTGAAATTCTTCGGGTGTCAAGTGTTTTTCTGAATGATTCTCTGTTTTGAAGTATTGGATCAAACTGGCCTCGATTGCTCTGGAGAAAATTCGTTTGTGGCTGGTACCTATGATTTTTGCAGGACTTCCGCCAATGTCTGAAACTCCCCTCCTGTTTCGTGTAATCCTTATTGAGCAAACTCCGGGAAGCGACGATCGTATATTCTTTGGTAACGGTCCCCTTTCGGATTATACTGCCGCAGGCAATCCAATTATATTTCCCGACGATTACTTCTCCCGCCTTGTTTTTTACCATTCCGGATTCAATATTTACTGTAAAATGTAAATTGGAATCCATGAAACATGAATTGTATGCGACACCCGTATAATCTCCAATTTTGATATGGTGATCCCCAATTATTTGTGTTCCGCTACCAAATCTCGTATATTTGCCAAATTCTGCAATTGCATTATTTGTCAAACGAATAGCATAGCCTATATCGAATCTGCATGGGCCCGAGAAAACGATTTTCGTATTATAATCCAGAAAGAGCATCGAAGATTTGTGTTGAGCGGAAAAAAGTCCTAAATCACGTCCAAGCATAATCATTCCCCGACGGATAGGCCCCTTTATTTCGATATTGCCGGCAAGAGAATAGAGTCGGGTCGGCCCATAAATGTAAATCGGCAACTTCCAGGCGATATGGAACGGCAAAGTCCGAAAATTGACATATATGGTTTTCCATATTCGAAGTCGATTGAACGCCAGATGCAGTTCAATATGCCGCAATAATTTGTTAAAAATTTTTTTCAACATGGCTATTTATAATAGAATACAATTCTTTGACTTCTGGAGCCTTGCATACCAAGGCGATACCGATGTAAGAGACGATGCCTCCGAGTGTCCCGATTATCAATTGTTTCGGATTCGATACTGGAATTTGCAATAGAAAGAAGACGCAGGCACCCATTATTCCGGCATAAAACAGATATGGGAAGATGGCTTTCAACTGAAGAAATAATCCGACCCGAATCAGTTTACCCGTAAAATAAGTATTGACAATCAGTAATAAAATCGTAGTTATAATTTGACCGATACATAACGGATAAGTCCCATCGGTATCGTTATTACGAGTACGCCCGCAGCTACGATTTTCTGGGCAACGGAAATAATCAGTGAGAGATCCGTCCGTCCTTTTACCTGCAATAAGTTGAGGTTGAGTGCATGAATCGGATACCAGATACAGGCGAAGCATAATATTTGAAGGAGACGGATGCTCGGAGTCCAGGTTTCGTTCAGCAAGGTCAATATCAACGGACGTGCCATACAAGCCAATCCCACTCCCAACGGGAAAATGAGAAATGCACTCATTCGCAAAATTTTGATATATGCAATCGGCAATCGTTCCTCTTCGTTCTGTAATTGACTTAAAACGGGAAAAGTCACCCGTTGCATGATACCTGTAAAATTGGATGTGGGAAATTGAGCGAATTGCTCAGCCCTTGTGTAGAAACCTAAATTTGCAGCCGAATATTTTTTGCCGATAACGATCGTGTATATGTTTCGGTAAAGAGTATCCAATATTCCGACGACCATTAACTTGGACCCGAACGAGAACAATTGCTTGAATGAATTGTATGAGAATGTCCACTTGGGCACCCATTGCGAGAAAAACCATAGAAGAATCGTACACAAACCTTGATTGACAAGCGTTTGAGCGATAATGGACCATACGCCATATCCGGAATAAGCCATGGATATTCCGACAATGCCGGATATGACGACGGCAATCAATGAAGCCTTGGCTTGAGTTTTAAAGTCAATCCGGATGGTAAAGATTGCCCGTTGTACAATAGACAATGAATTGATCAAGAGCAAAAGCGAGATGATTCGGGTGACGGATATCAGCTCCGGAATATCGTAGAAATCGGCGATTCCCGAGGCCGAAAAGTACATGATTCCGTATAATATACCGCCTACTGCAATGTTGAAATAGAAGACCGTAGCATAATCGGTTTCAGTTCGGTCTATTTTTTGAATCAAAGCATTAGAAAACCCGCTGTCTATCAAGGATTGGGATATTGCTAGAAAAATCGTCAACATTCCGACGATACCATAATCGGATGGTGTCAATACCCGAGCCATCACGATCAGAATTATGAATTGTATCCCTTGTACGGAGAATCGTTCTATTGCACTCCAAATCGTTCCTCGAACGGTTTGTTGTTTTAGAGAATCACCGTCGCTCATATAATTAGGTTCGAATTGTTATTATATTTTTCGGAATTATCTTTCTATCTGTGAATTATCTTATGCTAAGAATTATGAAACGAGATTTTGCTGTCGCTCGAGTCAATAGAAACTCTTATTCGTCTACTTCCTTTTTCCGTACGCATTATCGAAATACTCTTGGTACTTTCCGGAGGAGATATTTTCGAGCCACGTCCGGTTTTCGAGGTACCAGCGGACCGTTTTCTCGATTCCTTCCTCGAACTGCAGCGAAGGCTCCCATCCCAGTTCTCTCTGGAGTTTTCGCGAGTCGATGGCATATCGCAGGTCGTGCCCCTTTCGGTCGGAGACATACGTGATCAGGTCGTCCGAATGTCCTTCTGGGTTTCCCAGCAGACGGTCCGCCGTGCGGATGAGCACCCTTACGATGTCGATGTTCTTCCACTCGTTGAATCCCCCGATGTTGTACGTCTCGGCGACCTTTCCCCTGTGGAATATGGTGTCGATGGCCCGTGCATGGTCCTCGACATAGAGCCAGTCGCGGACGTTCTCTCCTTTTTCCATATACGGGCAGCGGTTTCCGATTTCGTATGTTGTTTATGAACAGCGGAATCAGCTTTTCCGGGAACTGGTAGGGGCCGTAGTTGTTGGAGCAGTTGGTGACGATCACGGGCATGCCGTAGGTGTCGTGGTAGGCCCTTACGAAGTGGTCGGACGAGGCCTTCGAGGCCGAATAGGGCGAGTGGGGGTTGTATCTGGTAGTCTCGGAGAAGAACTCCTCGCCGTAGGCCGAATGATGTTCTCCGCTCGATGCCGAGGTCGAGAAGGGCGGTTCGATGCCCTGGGGCCGTGTCATCTCCAAAGCCCCGTACACCTCGTCGGTCGAGATGTGGTAGAAGAGTTTGCCGTGGTATCCCTCCCCGCGGGATTCCCAGTACACCCGCGCGGCCTCGAGCAGCGCGAGCGTGCCCAATACGTTCGTCCGCGCGAAGGTGAAGGGGTCGCGTATCGAGCGGTCCACATGGCTTTCGGCAGCCAGATGGATCACTCCGTCCGCCCGGTATTCCCGCATCAGGTGCGACATGCGTTCGTAATCGCAGATATCGGCCCTGACGAAAACGTAGTTCGGTTTCCTCTCCACGTCCCGGAGGTTCTCGAGGTTGCCCGCGTAGGTGAGCTTATCGACGTTGACGATCCGGTAATCGGGGTATTTCGAGACGAAAAGACGCACCACGTGGCTTCCGATGAAGCCGGCGCCTCCCGTGATGATGATGTTGCGTTTGAAATCCATCTTCTATTTCTCTTTTTCGATGTTTCCGATACATTTGCGGAGGCTGTCCGTCCAGTGGGGAATCACGATACCGAATGTCTCCTTGATTTTCGTCTTGTCCAGCACCGAGTAGGCCGGTCGCACGGCTTTCGAGGGGAACTCGTCGCTGTGGCAGGGGCGGATGTCGCAGGCGGTATTGCCGGCGTATTCGGCGATGGCCCGGGCGAAGTCGTACCACGCGCAGACGCCCTCGTCCGAGAAGTGGTAGATGCCTTCGCGGCCTTCGTATTTGCGGTGTTCCACGATGTCGAAGATCGCTTCGGCGAGGTCCCCGGCGTAGGTCGGGGTTCCCGTCTGGTCGAATACCACGCGCAGCACCTCCTTTTCTTCCGTCAGACGCAGCATCGTCCTGAGGAAGTTCCTCCCGATCTCCGAATAGAGCCACGCCGTGCGGAGAATCACATAGCGGCAGCCCGAAGCCAGCACCTCCTCCTCGCCGTGCAGTTTCGTCGCTCCGTAAACGCTTCGCGGCGCCGTCGGGGCTTCCTCCGTGCAGGGTCTGTTCGCTGTGCCGTCGAAGACGTAGTCCGTGGAGACATGCACGAGCAGTCCGCCGACTCCTTTCATCGCGCGTGCCAGGTGTCCGGCGGCGGTGGCGTTCAGCAGCTCGGCGCGCTCCGCGTCTTCCTCGGCACGCTCCACGTCCGTATAGGCCGCGCAGTTCACGACAGCGCCGATGGCGTGTTCGCGGACGAAGCGTTCCACGGCCTCACGGTCCGTGATGTCGAGCCGCAGGGTATCGTCGCCCGCGACGTCCGTGAAGAAGTAGCGGTCCGCCGAGGCGGCCGAAGCACGCCGGAGGGCATGTCCCAACTGCCCTCCGGAGCCCGTGACAAGGATGTTCATGACTTGTAAAGGTTTTCGTTATACTCGAACGGCGATACGAAATCCCGCAGAAGCGGATGCCGTGTATCTTTCTCGCTCAGGATGATCTTCTCCTCCGGGATACGCCAGTCGATGCCCAACGACGGATCGTCCCAGGCGATGCCGTCTTCCGCTTCCGGAGCGTAGTAGTCGTCGCACTTGTACTGGAAGACCGCCTCCTCGCTCAGCACGGCGAACCCGTGCGCGAAGCCCCGCGGGATGAACAACTGAAGGTGGTTATCCTCCGTAAGCTCCACGGCGACATGACGTCCGTAGGTCGGACTCCCCCGGCGGATGTCCACCGCGACGTCCAGAACCGCCCCGCGCACGCACCGAACCAGCTTCGACTGAGCATGGGGAGGACGCTGGAAATGAAGCCCCCGCAGCACCCCGCAGGTCGAGCGTGACTCGTTGTCCTGGACGAAATCCACCGCACGAACCTTTTCGCCGAACTCCCGATGCGAGAAACTCTCGAAAAAGTATCCCCGTGCGTCCCGGAAAAGGCGCGGCTCGACGATGACCACGCCTTCGATAGATGTCTGTATGATATTCATGGTGTATTCTGCGAATTAAAGGTTCGCATCGCCCGTGCGTTCGACCTCCCCGATGACTTTCAGCAGGTACTGTCCGTACTGGTTCTTGAGCATCGGCGCAGCCACCTCGCGCAGCTTCTCCGCCGTGATCCAGCCCTGACGGTAGGCGATGCCCTCCAGGCAGGCGATCTTCAGACCCTGGCGCTTCTCGATAACCTCGATGAACGTCGAGGCTTCGCTCAGCGAGTCGTGCGTCCCCGTGTCCAGCCACGCGAAACCCCGTCCCAAGGTCTGCACCTTTAACTTGCCGTCCGAAAGAAAACGCTGGTTAACCGTCGTGATCTCCAACTCTCCGCGTGACGAAGGCCTGATGCTTTTGGCCTCTTCCACGACCTCGTTCGGATAGAAATAGAGGCCCACCACCGCGTAGTTCGATTTCGGATGCTGCGGCTTCTCTTCGATCGAAAGGCAATTCCCCGATTTATCGAATTCTGCAACTCCATAACGCTCCGGATCGTCCACCCAGTAGCCGAACACCGTGGCGTTGCCATCCTCCTCGGCCGTGCGGACCGCCTCCCGAAGCATGCCAGAGAAGCCTGCGCCGTGGAAGATGTTGTCGCCAAGGACGAGGCACACCGAGTCTTCGCCGATGAATTCCTCGCCGATCAAAAATGCCTGGGCCAGGCCGTCCGGGGACGGCTGTTCCGCGTACTCCAGGCGGATTCCATAATCCGAGCCGTCGCCAAGCAGGCGACGGAAGCCCGGAAGATCCTGCGGTGTCGAGATCAAAAGAATATCCCGGATCCCCGCCAACATCAGAACCGACAGCGGATAATAGACCATCGGCTTGTCGTAAACGGGCAGAAGCTGTTTGCTTACTCCCTTCGTGATCGGGTACAGACGCGTGCCCGATCCTCCGGCCAGTACGATACCTTTCATGATCGTGTCTTATTATTTGAATCGTTTATCTTTCCTGTTTTCTGAACGTTTCAGCTATTTCCTCTCCGAAAAGTGTCCATGCCGCGGCAGCGGCTCCTGCGAGGAACACGCATCCGACGAGAATCATGATCTTCGAAGGTTTCGAGGGTTTGAGCGGGACAGTCGCGGGCTGCACGACGGCATAGACCGGGGTCGATTCCTGGACCTTCGCACGGGCCAGCTGCAGCTGCTGGGCCGTCTGGTTGTAGAGGCTGTACGCCAGCGACATCTCGTTCTGCAGCCGCTCCTGCTCCGTTTGGAAGCTCTTCCGCGAGAGCGCCTGATTCTGGTCCACGTACTGCGCGTATCGCTGCTGCGCCGCATAATACTTTCCCTGCGCCTCGTCGAAGAGCCGCTGCGTGAACTCCAGGTCGTGCCGCGCCTTGTCCGTGCGGTACTGCGTGATGTGGTTCTGCAGGTTGCGCATCACCGTGTCGGTCAGCGTCGCCGCGACGAGCGGGTCCTGCATCGTCACCGCCAGCGAGACGACCATCGTCTTCTTGTCCACGCTGGCCGCGATACGCTCCTGGAGGCTTCCGACCGTCTCGTTCTCCTCACGTGTCAGGCGGAAGGGGTCCGTCACGCCCGTTCCGCGGCGTTCGTCGTCCTCCGCGCGGAACAGCCCCGTGAACCATCCCAGCGCCTTGAACGGCGCTGCGGCGACGGCGCTCCACCAGGGTGAGCGCCGCTCTTCGGAGACATACTCCGAGACGGGCATCCGGCGCTCGTCCCGCGCCAGGCGGACCTCCACGTCGAACAGCTCGGTCATAAACGGCACCGACTGCACGATATCGGGGTACAGCTCCGGAGACATCGCATCCGCCGAGTTCATGCTCCCCATGTTGATCCCGGCCATCGAGGCCAGGGAGCCCAGTCCTCCCCGCGACGGCTTCCCGCCCTGCACCTCCGGGGCCAGCTTCACCGTAACCGTGTACTCCTTGGGGATGCTGAAGCCGATGACGAGTCCCGCCAACGCCCCCGCGACGCACCATCTGACGATCCTCCGGCGTCCGGCCCACAGCTTGCGCGCCAGCTCCACCAGGTCGATCTCACCATCCCCGCAGGGGCGGTCGCTCTGTTCATCTCTTCCATCGTCCTTTCCGCTTATTTCGACAGGTTCGCGATCGACGCCGCCATCGTTCCGATCGACGCCGCCGACGTGGCCAGGCTCATGATCGCCGGGAGGCTCATGCCCTTGCGCTCGCGCTTCGAGGGGATGACGATCTCGCACCCCGGCTCTATGCGCGCCTTGCGAAGGCTCTTCACGCGGGACACCGTGCCGTTCATGTAGATCACGTACGCCTTGCTGCGCTTCGCACGGAGCCCGTAGCCGCCCGCCTGGCCGATATAGTATTTCAGATGCTTGCCCGCCATGTAGAGCACCGTATTGGGATACATCACCTCTCCCGAGATGCTCACCGTGGAGACGTATTCCGGGATCACCAGACGGTCTCCCTCGCGCAGCACCATGTCGTAGTCCGAGCCGGGGTTCGACAGCGCCTTGTCCAGCTCGATGCCCACCGTGTAGTAGTCGTCCAGTTGCAGCTTGTCCAGCGCCAGGGAATCTCCGCCCCGGCTGTTCTGGCGGGCCATGCGCAGCGTCGTCTCGCGCACTGCGCGCTCCTCGTCGTTCAGACGGCGGATCAGACGCGCCCCGTGCGCGTAGGCGTCCGGCGTGAGGCCTCCGGCGCGGCGCACGAGGTCCGACAGGCGCTCGTTCTTCTTCACCAGCGTATAGCCTCCCGAGAACACCGCCTCGCCATCCAGCGTAACGCGACGCTGCTCCCGGTAGCCCGGGCTGCGGCGGACCTCCACGATGTCGTAGGGCGCCAGCTCGAAGTCCGCGTCGCCGTCCGTCACCAGTCCGTCCTTGAGCGAGAACGTGTAGATACGGCCCAGCTCGCTCGTCGGCTCCAGGCTCTTCGGGTCCTTCATGCGCCGCGAGACGTCCACCTTCACCGTAGAGGCCCCGTCCAGAAGACCTCCGGCCTGAACCACGAGGTCCTCGATCGTCGTATGCGCGGCATGAGGGGTACACCCCGGGCGAGCCACCTCGCCGCCGATGGTGAAAGACCCGCGCTCCTCCAGTTCGTGGATGCTCGGAACGATAAGCACGTCGTTGCGCCGCAGCTCCACGTCCGCGGAACGCCCCGACATGATGCCCCCGAGGTCCAGCGACAGAAGCTCCAGCGACAGGTCCTCGCGCTCGCGAAGAAGCTGCGCGCGGCCCGTGAAGGCGTCGCCCTCCAAGCCCTCGGCGCGCTCGATCAGGGCCCGCACCGTGTGCATCTCGTCGCTCAGCTCGTACATCCCCTCCCGGTACACCGAGCCGCGGACCTCCACGCGGTTGGCGAAGCGGTCCAGAACGGACCCCACCGTCACCGCGTCTCCGTCCTCCAGCGTCCATCCGCCGAAATCGCCCTCCCGGACGTTGTAGAGCCGGTATTCGCGCCCCGTCTCGCGGATCACCCGGAGTTCCTTCGAGTAGGCGTCCCCCGTGAAGCCGCCCGCGTAGTCCAGCAGACGACCCAGCGTCTCGCCTCGTTTCATCTCGTAGTGCATCGGACGCTTCACCTTCCCCGAGACGTTGACCAGCAGCTCGTAGGGGCGCACGATCACCACGTCGCCCTCTTCCAGACGCACGTCGTCGTCCTGACGACCCTCCAGCAGGTAGGCGTACACGTCCACGCGCGCCACCTCACGGCCCCCGCGCATCACGCCGATATCGCGAAGCCCGCCGATCGGAGTAACCCCTCCAGCGCGGTACAGCGCATGGAAGACCGTCGAAAACGACGACAGACGGTAAGTCCCGGGCGTCTCGACCTCTCCCATCACGTTCACCTGGATCGTGCGTAAACGCCCCAGCGTAACCCGCACTTCCGATGCGGGACTGTCGCCCGAGACCCCCGCGTAGATCTGTCCGAAGACCTCTCGAAGCTTCGCGTTCGCCTCGCCGATGGTCAGCCCGTTCAGATACACAGGACCCACCTGTTCGACCATGATATTGCCCTCGGGGGAGATCTCCTCTCGGAGGCTCCGCTCGTTCTCTCCCAGATGTCGATGATGACCTCGTCGCCCGGACCCAGACGGTAGTTCGACGGCGTCGCCTGGTTCTCGTTCGGCTCGAAGGTCAGCGTGCGGCTCCGGAACACGTCGCGCCCGAAGACCTCGCGCGGGTCCGAGCGATCCGCCGCGGGGTCCGTGGCTGCCGAACTCACCATGTCCAGACTCCCCGCGGTGAGCCGTTCCGAGGAGGACTGGACCCGTTCCCGTTGCTGACCCGAGATACCGCGGTCCGCAACGCGGACTTCGCTGCCCTGGCTCTCTTCGTACTTCCGCTTCAGACGTTCAGCCTGCTCCGCCGTAACCCCTCGAGCCAAAAGCTCCCTGCCGATCTGATGCTCGCTCTTGCCGTTCCGGCGACCTTCCAAAGCATACTCGAGCACCGCTTCGTCGCTCAACTGGGCATAGGAATAAATACCCGACAATAAAAATCCCGATAATAAGAAAATACTGAAAATCCTATTCATGAATTGTCCTGTTGTTGGCTGATCTGTATTTTGTCCGGATGTGACCGTCAGAACTTTTTCCCGAACACGATCGAGCCGAACGTATTCGCGAGAACCTTGAAGTCGAGCCACCAGGAACGATGGCCCAGATAATAGAGGTCGTATTCCAGACGGCGCAACATCTTCTCCATCGTATCCGTATATCCGTTGTATAGCGTCGCATAGGAGGTTACGCCCGGACGAATCTGGTATAGATAGACATAACGCATGTCGTGTTCGAGAATCTGGTCGATATAGAACTTCCGTTCGGGCCGGGGGCCGATGAAGGCCATGTCGCCGCAGAAGACATTCCATAATTGCGGCAGTTCGTCCAAATGGTGCGCACGCAGGAAACGCCCCACTTTCGTCAGACGCGGATCGTCGTCGCCTCCGCTATGGCTCAACTGGGGACCGAATTTTTCGGCATCGAGCCGCATCGAACGGAATTTGTAGATGTTGAACGGCCGTCCGAACCGCCCGATTCGCTCCTGTTTGAAGATCGCGGGACCGCCGTCCTCCTGTTTGACCGCGATGTAGCAGATCAGAAACAGCGGTGAGAATACGATCAGTGCCACAAACGCCAGAATGCAATCGCCGATGCGTTTCACCTGCCGCGAGAACGACGACATGCCGTCCGGAATGAACCGGTCTTTGGGAACGTACCGGCTTACGGGGGTTGAAATTTCGATGTCTTCATCGAATTTCGGATGCTCCCCCCCCCTCAGTTTGTCGGTCCACCGCGCATAGGCGCTCCGATCCACCGTATCCGGCATCCGGACCAGCAGATACGATGCGGAAATATGTCGTACGACGATCGCCCGCTGCAACAACAGCGGCACGGTATCCTCCCCGACCTGCGTGCAGGGCATTTGCAGTTTTTTCGAAAATCCACGCAAGCTCATACAGCCCTCGGATTTCACGAACAGCCGCAGCCCGAAAGCCGACAGACCGTATGCGATCCACGTGCTCGCCGAATCCAAAAAGTAGAGATGCAGATAGCTGCCGTCGTTTTTGCACTCGTTGATCGTAATGATTCCCGTATCCATATTTTCCCAAGACTTGATAGAGGCGTTTGATTCTTGAGCCGGAAAAATCATGGTCTGTATTCCCCGACCTTCTTCCGGTACCAGCGTCGGTATTCGTCGAATGAGAGCTCCGGAACGGCGAGGATTGTGTATTCGGGTCCCGGGGAGCGGAGGATATGGCGCCGGGCGTATTCGCGCAGCCTGTCGTCCTCCACGGAGGCCATCACCACGGGAAATGGGAACTCCCGGAACCGGAACACGGCCGTCTCGCTCTGCGGAAACAGCCGGCACATCTGGCAGGCGGAGCGTTCGAATGCCACCCAATAGGCTCCTGCCCCGTAAAGGTGCACGGACGCCGTGTTGTCCTTTTCCCGGTCGAGGATCTCTCTCCCGTGCGCCGCCAGAAAGGACATCAGCCTCAGTCCCGCCGGCTCCGCAGATCGTCTTTCGCGCGTGTCGTACATGATTGTCGTCCTGAATGGTTCGGGGGAATCAGCGGACCTCCGGCCGTGCGTCTTCACCCAGCCAGCGGTCGAAGTCCTCCAGCCAGCGCATGAGCCGCCGTTTGCTTTTCCGCGGCGCCGGCTCCTTCCGCCAGCCGTCGATGATGGCGTGCGCCCGGTCGCAGCAGTCCCGACTGCCCGTACAGCCGTAGAGGGTGACGAGCAGCAGGGCGCGGGACTGTTCCGCCTTCACGTGCGAAAGCTGCTCCCGGACCGTTCCGAGCAGGCGCTCCAGCGCCTCTTTCTCCACGAGGATCGTATAGGCCGGCAGCAGCAGCGCCTGGAGCTTGCTGCGCAGCACGTCGCTCTCCGTCCGCAGCCCTCCGCAGAGCCGCAGCGCCTCGCCGGCCAGCGCCCTGTCGTCGTCCGTCGCTCCCTCCGGGCCGTGGTGGCGTCCCAGCGCCCCGTGCAGCCCTTCGAGCAGGCGGTCGTTGTCCAGACTCTCATAGACGCGCTTGCCCGCTTCGTGCAGTCCGATGACTTCGTACTCTCCGGGGCGGACGTGCAGCAGGGGAACCCACATCCAGTTCTCCACGCACACCACGATCTCCCTGCGTCCGCCCCCGGGCCGGACGGCCACACGCGCCTCGACGCCCTTGAAACGCCCCGACGTGATACGCACCCGGTCGCCCTTCACGGGCTGCGGCGCTTCCGGAACATAGACGGGAAGCTCGTCGGAATAGGCCCGCGCCACCCATTGAAGATTCCGCATCGCCTCGTCGGACAGATAGGGGTAGTATTCCTCCCTGCCGTCACGCACGCGGGGCAGGAAGTTGTATTGGGGCAACTGACGCTTCAGCCGGAACAGCTCGTTTTCCGACGAGCGGATGAAGACGTAGTTGTAGAGCAGGGGACGGCGCGTATTGACCGGACGGCCGTTTTCGTGACGCACCTCCACATAGGAGGGGGCGAAGAACTCGAACGGCGGTTCGCCGCTCCGCAGACGCCGTTCCTGTTCCTGCCGGAGCCCCGGAGCGGGCCCCCGGTGACACACCGGAAGCGTCAGCACGTACCACCGGACGACCCGGCTGTTCTTCCGCGCTGCGAGCTGTCCGGAAAGCGGGGCGGGAAAACTCCCGTCGCAATGCCCGGACAAAAGGTCCGTTCCGCTCTTGTCACACATCTCTTTCTCTCGGATTCAGATACTTCGAAGCCATATCGGCATACGGTCGTTGTATGCTGATAATTAATTATTTACAAGAATTCGTGATGACATTCCCGAAAATTTGTGTCCTGCACCGACCCGTCTCCTCCGGAATACGGCTCTCCGAAGCCGCATACCGTCTCTATATAAGAAACGGTACTTTTCCACGGCGAAAGTAGGTACTTTTTTATAAATAACCAAATATTGCGGCTCGTTTTTCAGGCGAAAATCCCCCCCCCCAAAAGAATATATTTGAAAATCAGGAATATTATATACACAGGCCGACCGGGCATCCGACAGTTCCGATTTTCAAATCGGTCCTGATTGCTCTGAATCGGGATTTTTTACGCCGTATTTAAAAACAGACCGCCCGCATAATACGTTATTTATAAAAAAGTAAACGTGTTGTTCCCTCCGTAAAAGTACGTTTCTTATATAGAGACGGTACTTTTTCGGTATCCGCGAACCCTCGACCTTCGGAACCACAATCCGACGCTCGTCCGCAACCGACTTCCCGACCGGGACGAACATCCGGATCGTGTGATACGAGTTCGTCGTATCGGGATGCAAATGTAATACGATTTTTCGGTCCGTGCAAAAAAAACGGCTGAAAAATCGTCCGGAAATGGCGGAAATGACAAAATGGCAGTCGCCTCTGCTCGTTTGTCACGCAAAATCTGCCAAAAAACGGTTGGCACATCTATTGATGGGATAGAGGTTGCGAAAGCGAATGAAACATATTATATCAAACAAATTTAAAACACAAAGCTATGAACGTAAAACCATTATCGGACCGCGTGCTGATTCTCCCGAATCCCGCGGAGGAGAAGACGGCCGGCGGATTGATCATCCCCGACACGGCAAAGGAGAAACCGCTGGCAGGCAAAGTCGTTGCAGTAGGTCCCGGAACCTCGGAGGTCAAGATGGAGGTCAAGGACGGCGACCAGGTGCTCTACGGCAAGTATGCCGGTCAGGAAATCCAGGTCGACGGCGTGGACTACCTCATTATGAAACAGAACGATATTTTGGCAATCATCTAAATTCGATAAATAGTCATGGCAAAGGATATTAAATATAACGTAGAGGCGCGCGAGCTGCTCAAGGAGGGTGTCGATGCGCTGTCGAACGCAGTGAAGGTGACGCTGGGTCCCAAGGGCCGCAACGTGATTATCGACAAGAAGTTCGGTGCGCCGCAGATCACCAAGGACGGTGTGACGGTGGCCAAGGAGGTGGAGCTCGAGGACGCTTTCGCCAACATGGGCGCGCAGATGGTCAAGGAGGTCGCTTCGAAGACCAACGACGACGCGGGCGACGGCACGACGACCGCCACGGTGCTGGCCCAGTCGATTATCGGCGTGGGACTGAAGAACGTGACCGCCGGAGCGAATCCGATGGACCTCAAGCGCGGTATCGACAAGGCCGTTTCGGCGGTCGTGGAGTCGCTGCGCAAGCAGAGCCAGGAGGTCGGTTCGGATTTCTCGAAGATCGAGCAGGTGGCTACCATTTCGGCCAACAACGACGGCAATATCGGCAAGCTGATCGCCGAGGCGATGGCCAAGGTCAATAACGAGGGGTGATCACCGTCGAGGAGGCCAAGGGAACCGAGACGCACGTGGAGGTGGTCGAGGGCATGCAGTTCGACCGCGGCTATATCTCGGCCTACTTCATCACCGATCCCGAGAAGATGGAGGCGCAGCTCGAGAAGCCGTACATCCTGCTGACGGACAAGAAGATCTCGACGATGAAGGAGCTGATGGGCGTGCTCGAGCCGGTGGCCCAGAGCGGACGTTCGCTGCTGATTATCGCCGAGGACGTCGATGGCGAGGCCCTTTCGGCGCTGGTTGTCAATAAGCTGCGCGGCACGCTGAAGATCGCCGCCTGCAAGGCTCCGGGCTTCGGCGACCGCCGCAAGGAGATGCTCGAAGACATCGCCGTCCTGACGGGTGCGACCGTGATCTCGGCCGACAAGGGCATGAAGATCGAGGATACGACGCTGGAGATGCTGGGTTCGGCCGACAAGGTGACGCTCAACAAGGAGAACACCACCATCGTCGACGGCGCCGGCAAGAAGGAGGAGATCGCAGCCCGTGTGGCCCAGATCCGCTCGTCGATCGACAAGGCTACGTCGGACTATGACAAGGAGAAGTTGCAGGAGCGTCTGGCCAAGTTGTCGGGCGGTGTGGCCGTGCTCTATGTCGGCGCCGCCACGGAGGTCGAGATGAAGGAGAAGAAGGACCGTGTGGACGACGCGCTGGCCGCAACGCGCGCAGCTGTCGAGGAGGGTATCGTTCCGGGCGGCGGCGTGGCTTACATATCCGTGCCACGGCGGCTCTCGAAGGCCTGAAGGGCCAGAACGAGGACCAGACGACGGGTATCCAGATCGTGAAACGCGCCATCGAGGAGCCGCTCCGCCAGATCGTCGAGAACGCCGGCGGCGAAGGCTCGGTGGTCGTCAATAAGGTGCGCGAGGGCAAGGACGCCTTCGGTTACAACGCCCGCGACGACAAGTACGAGGACCTGCTGAAAGCCGGTATCATCGACCCGACGAAGGTGTCGCGCGTAGCGCTGGAGAACGCCGCGTCGATCGCCTCGATGTTCCTCACCACGGAGTGCGTGCTGGCCGAGAAGAAGTCCGAGCAGCCGGCCGTTCCGCCACGCATGCCATTCGAGACACTGGTCCTGCGCGTCGAGCAGGTTTCCGTACTCGATGCGACGGATGCGGGGATTTTCGGCCAGCCGGGCCATGGCGGCGAAGCTGTCGGCCACGCGGAGCGGTGAGGAGTAGATGTGAAAGTCGATGTCGCGGTGCTTCATCAGCAGACCCGTGCGGAGCGAGCCTACGAGGTTCGCTTCGGCGCCCACCGAGCGCCAGATGGCCTCCAGATCGGTGTCGCGGATGACCTCGCGGGCGCGCTGCTGGTTGGCGGCCGCAATTTCGAGGATGTCGTTCATGTCGTGTTTTTTAGGGGTTATAACGGCGGGCGGAGCGGTCCGGCCGCTCCGTCACGTGTGAAATCGGTTTTGTACGGCTATTTGCCGAGCAGGATGCGGGCCTGGGCCACGGCGGCGTCGGTGATTTCCGAGCCGGAGAGCATCTTGGCGATCTCGGTCACGCGCTCCTCGTCGCCCAGGCGCGTGATGTCGGTGCGCCCGCCGCGCTTGTAGACCACGAAGTGCGCCGTGCCCTTCGAAGCGACCTGCGGCAGGTGCGTGATGTCCACGACCTGCATCGAGGCGGCCAGCGAAGCGATGATTTCGCCCATGGCATCGGCGATGCGGCCCGACACGCCCGTGTCGATCTCGTCGAAGATGATCGTGGGCAGTTGCATCCGTTCGGCGAGCAGCGCCTTGAGCGCCAGCATGACGCGCGACAGCTCGCCGCCCGAGGCGATGCGCTCGACGGGCTGCGGCGTCATTCGCGGATTGGCCGTGAAGAGGAATTGCACGCTGTCGCGGCCCGTGCGTCCCGGCTCTGCGAGGGGTGTCAGGGCGATGCGGAAAACCGTCTCGGGCATGCCCAGCCGGGCGAGGGTCGAGAGGATGTGTTTCTCGAATCCCGCAGCGGCCTTTTCGCGCGTCTTGTGCAGACGGTCGGCCAGCGTCGCGGTCTTTTCGGCGGCTTCCGATAGGGCCGCTTCCGCTTGGGCGATCTCCTCGTCGCTGTGGACGATGGCTGCGAGTTGTGCGGCGCAGCGGTCGCGCAGGGCGATCAGCTCCGCTTCGTCCGCCGCGCGGTGTTTCTGTTGCAGGGCGATCAGCGTGTCGAGCCGCGCCGAGCACTTCGCCAGCCGCTCGGGGTCGGCATCGAGCCGTTCGCATGCGGCGGCGGCCGAACCGTTGATGTCCTTCAGTTCCTCCAGCACCGAGCGCAGCCGTCCGGCATATTCCCCGGCGGCGGGGTAGTGGCTGCGGATATGGTTGAGTTCGTTCTCCGAATTCTTGAGCTGCGCCAGCACCCCGGTCTCGTCGGCGTCGAGGGCGTTGCGCAGGGAGGTCAGCGCCTCGCCGATGCGGTCGGCGTTTTCGAGCACCGCCAGCTCCTCCTCCAGCTCTGCCTGCTCGCCGGGGCGCAGGTTGGCCGAGGTGAGTTCCTCGGTCTGGAACCGGAGCCACTCTTCGTCGCGGCGGCCGTTGGCGGCCTCTTCGCGCAGGGCCGCGAGACGGCGGCGCAGCTCCGTAAGCCGGGCATACTGCGCGGCGTACTGCGTCAGCAGTTCCCCGTTCGCAGCCACGGTGTCGAGCGCCGAGGTGCTGAACTCCTCCGACGAGAGGATGAGGTTCTGGTGCTGCGAGTGGATGTCCAGCAGGCGTGCGCCCAGTTCGCGCAGTTGCGCCAGCTGCACGGGTACGTCGTTGACGAAGGCGCGGCTCTTGCCCGCAGGGGTGATCATGCGCGTCAGGGTCGTTTCGGGGGCATAGTCGAGGTCGTTCTCGGCGAAAAACGCTTCCAGACTGCTTCCCGCGAGGTCGAAGGTCCCCTCCACCGTGCAGTTGCGCGTTGCGTCCTTCATCGCCTGCCCGTCGTTCTTGGCTCCGAGCAGCAGGCCCAGCGCGCCGAGCAGAATGGATTTTCCGGCGCCGGTCTCGCCCGTGATGATGTTCAGGTGCGGGGTCCAGTTCCAGTTCGAGCTTGTCGATAAGCGCGTAGTTTTCGACCGACAGACGACGTAGCATACCAATTCGGAATTAAGAATTCAAAATTAAGAATTAAAAATGAAAAAACGAAAACCGGGTGCGATTGCGCGCTATTCGGCGAAAAACTCTTCGATACGTTCGGCGATGCGTTCGGCGACTTCGCGCTTCGAGAGCAGGGGCAGCTCCTCGCGGCCCGCGCGGTCGATCAGCGTCACCTTGTTCGTGTCGCCGCGGAAGCCCGCGCCGGGGTCTCGCAACGAGTTGAGCACGATGAAGTCGAAGTTCTTTTCGTGAGTTTGGCCTCGGCGTGTGCCTGTTCGTCGTGGGTTTCGAGCGCGAAGCCCACCAGCAGGCGGCCTCCCTTGCGCGCTCCAAGCTCGGCGGCGATGTCGCGCGTGCGGCGCAGGGTGATGCACATGTCGCCGTCGCATTTCTTGATTTTGGTGTCCGAAACCCGGTCGGGGGTGTAGTCGGCCACGGCGGCGCACATCACGGCGCCGTCGGACCCTTCGAAAGCCCGGACCGCGGCGTCGTACATCTCGGTGGCCGAGAGCACGTCCACGCGCTCCACGCCCGCGGGCGTCGGCAGCTCCGTGCGGCCCGTGACAAGCGTCACGCAGGCCCCTCTGTCGGCCAGCTCGCCGGCGAGGGCGTATCCCATTTTGCCCGACGAGTGGTTCGAGATGAACCGCACGGGGTCGATGGCTTCGATCGTGGCCCCGGCCGTGACGATCAGCCGTTTACCTTGCAGGTTCTTTTTTTTTTCACGGAGAAGACCGCCGACGAATGCGGCGATCGCATCGGGTTCGGCCATGCGGCCCTTGCCGCGAAGACCGCTGGCCAGCTCGCCTTCGCCCGGCTCGACGATATGCACGCCGCGTCGGGCGAGCGTCCGGAGGTTCTGCTGCGTCGCCTCGTGGGCGTACATGTCCAGGTCCATGGCGGGAGCCACGGCGACCGGACAGCGTGCCGAAAGGTAGGTCGTGAGCAGCAGGTTGTCCGCGATGCCCGCTGCCATTTTGGCCAGCGTGTTGGCCGTGGCCGGGGCGATCAGGTAGCAGTCGGCCCATTCGCCCAGCGAGACGTGGGAGTTCCATGCGCCGTTCTCTGGGTCGAAGAACTCCACCAGAATCGGATTTTTCGAGAGCGTGGCCATCGTCAGCGGCGTGATGAACTGCTTGGCCAGCGGCGTCATCACGACGCGCACCTCGGCGCCCGCCGTCTTCAATAAACGACAAAGCACGGCAGCCTTGTAGGCCGCTATGCTACCCGTGATACCCAGCAGTATGTGGCGTCCCGCCAGCGGGGGACACGTGCCCGGGGATGCCATTGCGTGCGGATTTTAAATCTCCTTCATCACGCCGTCCTTGCCCTCCTTGAAGAGCAGCTCGTGGTCGAGGAACTCCTCGGTGGCGATGATCACCGGTTTGGGCAGGCGCTCGTAGTAGCGCGAAATCTCGATCTGTTCGCGGTTCTCGAAGGTCTCCTCCATCGTGTCCGTGGGCGACGAGAAGTCGGCGAGCTTGCGGTTGAGCTCGGCTTTCAACTCGGTGGAGATCTGGTTGGCGCGGCGCGCGATGATGTTCACGCTTTCATAGATGTTGCCGGTCTCCTTGTCCAGATCCACCAGCTTGCGCGTGATGGTGTTGTTGGGGATGTTCTTCTTGATTTCCATCTCTATTCGTTGTTGTCCTTGTTATTGCGGTCGAGGTAGTCGCGTGCCTGCTGGGCCATGCGGTCGAGGCTCTTGATGTGCGTCGATTCGGGGAACTCCTCCTTGAACGAGAGGTAGGAGTCGAGCATCGATAGGTAGCGGTCGGTCTGCTTTTCGGAGATCGAGTTGCTGGCCAGGCGGTAGCTCGCATCGACGATCAGGTACATGATTTCCTCGCGGTGTCCGCTCTCGGGATACTGTTTCAGCGCGTTCTTGAGCGCGACGATCGCCGACTTGTAACGGCCGATCTTATAATAGGTGTAGGCGTTCAGGTAAGCTTTCTCGTGGAGCCGTTCGGTCAGCTCGGTGTTGATCTTGCGGAAGTTCTCGACGCGGTCGCTCTGCGGATAGCGCGACATGAATTCGTTGATGGCGATCAGCGCGTGCCCGGTCATCGTCTGGTCGCGCGAGGGGCCCGGCGAGAGGTAGTAGAAGCAGAGGGCGTACATGCCTTCGGCGTCCTCGATGAAGGCACTGCGGCCGAACTTGCGGCGGAAGTCGTCGAGCAGAGTCGAGGCCGTGTCGAAATCGCGGTTCTTGTATTGCAGTGGGCGTTGTAGAACGAGATGCTGTCTTCGCGCGACGTGCCGGTGTAGTAGTGCTGCACGCCTTCGAAAAGGGTCGAGGCGCGCTGCCATTTCTCCTTCTGGTAGTACTCCAGCGCCTTGCTGTAAATCAGTTCGGGCTGCCCGCTTTTCAGAAGGGCGTTCATTCCTTCTGGCCGTACTCGCCGTCGAGGTAGCAGCAGCAGGGAACCATCTTCTTCTGGTCGTTGAGGATAGCCTCGACCATCATCGCTGCGCCTGCGCCGGGAGCGTACCATGCCGAAGTGC
>VOFH01002578.1_pt1 | contig 56092 bp, 77 predicted proteins | sample 5384091 | NCBI WGS metagenome assembly VOFH01 (sample SAMN12384727, study PRJNA508395) | human gut metagenome | isolation source: healthy gut G | host: Homo sapiens | reverse complement strand
GTTTAGCACTGCGTCTAAACCTATTGTTCCGTCAATAGTAGCCTAAAGAGGCGTGCTTTACTAGTAATGGTTTGGTGCGAAGCCCTCTTGACAATGCTGTCCTTTACAGAAATATCCAATGTATGGGCTGTTAGGCTGACTGATATGAGTAACATATGTGAATCGCTGCACCATCGTAATAAAGAAATAGCTTACGGATATTTACAAGCTATAGCCAAAAGGCGGGCAGTCAGGATAGTCTTTTTAGGATGTAAGGCTACACGGACATCATACTGCCGGTGGAGAGGCGGACTCTAAGTCAATCGTCAGTTACTTGTATGGAACTTGGTAAGCCCGTAGTTTCTCCTAGCTGTATTCGGGTAGGTAAGCTAATCGCAAGAAAAGCCGAACGAGGTGCGGGTAAAGGATTGCGGAGAAAGCGAAAGCTTCCGTGTAATGCGGAGGATAGAGGTTTAAACGTCACCTCATGCGAAAGCGGGCAGACTTCCACAGGGTAATTCTTTGTGAAACGAATTGTAGAACTTCAAGTATAAAGAAACAGCAAAGGAACAAGGCGCAAGCCGAGTGTGCATCTTCAGCCAAGCACAGCAATACATGGAAAGAAATAGATTTTTCCAAATGTGAGTGCAAGGTTAGAAAGCTGCAAATCCGAATAGCAAAGGCTCAGAAAAAGAAAAGGTACAACAAGGTCAGAGCCTTGCAACACCTTCTTGTCACTTCTTACGAAGCCAAGGCATTGGCTGTAAGGAAGGTGACCTCCAATAAAGGCAAACGTACGGCAGGGGTTGACCATGTATTATGGGACACTGATGCCAGGAAGGTAAACGCATTGTGTTCTTTGAAACGGAGAGGGTACAGAGCCCTCCCACTGAAAAGGGTCAACATACCCAAGAAGAACGGAAAGATGAGACCGCTCGGGATTCCAACCATGAGGGACAGGGCTATGCAGGCTCTTTATCTGATGGCATTGGAACCAGTTACGGAAACAACAGCGGATGCTAACTCTTATGGGTTTAGAAAGTTCAGGAGCACGGCAGACGCCATTGATGCCTTGCACAGATGGCTAAGCAGGGATTGTTCTCCCCAATGGATATTGGAGGGGGACATCAAAGGGTGCTTCGACCACATCAGCCACGAATGGCTTCTCGATAACGTACGAATCGACAAGCATATCTTAGGGAAATGGCTGAAAAGTGGAGTCGTATTCAACAAACTGCTCCAACCGGTCGTAGAAGGTACTCCGCAAGGCGGTATCATCTCACCGACACTTGCCAATGCCGCACTTGATGGCATGGAAAGAATACTGAAAGAGAAGTATAAGGTAAGTTATATCGATGGGAGGCTCTATCATCCGAAAGTGAATTGCGTGCGTTATGCGGACGACTTCATCGTTACAGCAGACAAACGGAAAACATTGGAGGATATAAAACACATGCTGACAAGGTTTCTTGAGAAGCGTGGTCTCATGCTATCCGAAGAAAAGACACTGATAACACACATCAGCGAGGGATTTGACTTTTTGGGGTTCAATGTCCGGAAGTATAACGGTACATTGATAATCAAACCATCTAAGAAAAGTCAAAAACGGTTCACCGTCAAACTGCATGAAATAATCCTAGCCAAAGGCAAAGCATTGTCGCAGCAGGAACTGATAGGGAAACTCAACCCTATAATACAGGGATGGGGGAACTATTATAGTCATGTGGTTTCAAAGGAAGTGTTCTGCCGATGTGATCAGGTCCTGATAAATCAGATAAAGAGATGGGCATATCGCAAGCATACCGACAAGTCAAGAGAATGGATACGGAACAAATACTTTATCCGTGATGGAAACAGAAGCTGGATATTCGGACTCGAATATGTATGTGGTGGTATAAAGGATAAGTTCATACTACGTAAACTGGCAGACATTCCAATCAGGCGACATGTCAAGGTGAAGTGCGAAGCCAATCCGTTTGACCCTTCATGGGATACCTACTTTGAAAGGCGGAAACGAAAGTATGCCTGTCAACGTGCATAATAAAACTTTATTGGAAACAAGTCATCGAAAGAGCCGGTTTAATTTCGTGAGAATTAAATTTAGAATTATCGGAGCTGTATGCGGTGAAAGTCGCACGTACAGTTCTTAATGGGGGAAGCGGCAGTAATGTAATCTAAAATAAAAACACATGGTAAAGATACAAAAATCTCAGAAATCGAACCTCGTTTAGGTTTTACCGCGAGTTCGATATGCTAAAAAAATATCGTCAAAGTTTTGCAACGAGTGAATTAGGTCGACTCCATTCTCTATTCCCTTTCTCGGAACTGGCCCGACAAATGCATTTGAAGTCCTCTGCTTTAGGTCGTAAAAGTTATTTTTCTCCCGAAGGTAAAATAGCCTTGATGGTCTTGAAGTCCTATACCAACTTTTCCGATGCACAACTGATTGAGCATTTAAACGGTAATATTCATTACCAGTTATTTTGTGGTGTCCAGATTGATCCGCTTCATCCACTAACCAATCCTAAAATCGTTAGTGCAATTCGTCAGGAACTAGCGAATCGCCTTGATGTTGAGTCCCTCCAGCTCATTCTTGCCGAGCATTGGACACCTTATCTTGAGAACCTTCATGTCTGTATGACCGATGCCACCTGTTATGAAAGTCACCTGCGTTTCCCTACTGATGCCAAACTCTTATGGGAAGGTATTGTATGGCTTCATCGTCATCTGTGCAAACATTGCCGTACATTGCACATACAACGTCCCCGTAACAAGTATCTTGATGTACGCCGTGCCTATCTTGCTTATAGCAAACTGCGTAAACGCAGGAAATCACAGACTCGTATGCTTACACGAAGGTTACTTCAGTTATTGGAAAAGTTACTTGACCAGCTGGAGCTGCTTCATTCATCCTACAGGAACAGGCTTACACTATCCTCTGATTACCAAAGACGTTTCTCGGTCATACAGACAGTCCTTGAGCAAGGGAAGAATTTATTTGCAGGCAAAAAGTGTCCAACCGTATCGTGAGTATCGACCGGCATTACCTTCGCCCCATTATCAGAGGCAAGGAAACCAAATCCGTTGAATTCGGAGCCAAAGTCAACAATATACAGATAGACGGAATCTCCTTCATAGAACATATCTCCTTTAAGGCTTTTAACGAAGGAGTACGTTTGAAAGACTGTATTCATCTGCAACAACTGACCGGGGTTAGGGTTAAGGCGCTTGCGGCGGATTCAATCTATGCCAATAATGCCAACCGGAAATTTTGTACAAAATATCATATAAGTACTTCCTTTAAGCGTAAGGGCAGAGCTGCCAAAGATGAGCCGCTTCGGAAAATCTTACGGTCGGAACTCAGCCGTGAAAGAGCTACCCGCCTGGAAGGAAGTTTTGGAACGCAGAAACAACATTACTCACTGGCCAGGATAAAAGCTAGAAACAGGAAAACGGAAGTACTTTGGATTTTCTTTGGGATACATACAGCCAATGCGGTATGTATGATAGAAAAGGTCCGAAAAGAAAAAAAGAAAGGCAGCATAATCTGACTAAAATAACAGGAAAAACAGGAGAGGTTTTAACTTCCCCTAAAAAAGACATGTACATAATGCATGGGTGGGAAGGAAAAAACAAGAATATGTAAACAATATTCTACAATAGAAGACAGGGAGAGTTGAACGAAAAAAAATCAAGAGAAAAGCTCACGATACGTTCCGTATTATCAATACTAATCAGAATATACCCGATAAACTCTCCCCTCTCTTATCGTACAGTTTAGTTACTTTCGAATACAGTTCTATAACATTAGAACGCATGGTACGATAATATCCTTTAATCTGGTCGAAAGAATAATTAAGTCTGAAATCCACCAAATCCTCATTCCGCACACGATCACGAATCCCCTGCGGCACATTCGGATTCTCAAAGAAGTTAATACCTATTACATCCTCTTTATTGGCAATTCACCGAATATTTCTAAATCCTTATTATTCAGATCTAGCAAATAGCCGTCCTTATCGTAGATCTCTACTCCTGCCGGAATATTAGCAAAGATATTCTTAAAAAGTTTCTCACTACGGTCCAATGCACGATTAGCCTCTACAGCCTCAGTTGAGTCCGTAAACAGTCCTACCACCTCATCTTTTTCCGGAGAATACACAATCCAGTGAGTGTACAATCCCGTTTGAGGAAAATACTCATCCTTTTCTTTATAAGACTTATCCATCAAGCACTTCAAGGATAAAATTTCTCTGAATGATCGGAAACAAATCCAGAAGCCAACGACACCTACATATTGTTCCAAAGGTTTGCCAAAGAAATGGGCACTGATCTGGTTAGCATCCGTCACCCGATAATCGCAAGGCTTGTTATTCTCGTCACGAAGAACAGACATACGTATATACCCCATCGGCATAAAATGAAAAAGATTACGTAGGAAAGACTGTTCATAATTACTTTGTATCTTTTTATGCGTAGTTCAATACAAATGCTTATAATATTGCCCAATGAGGAGAACCATTGATAGTCTTCATTACTCCAGTCATGGTAAGTCTCAACCAGATCAATCCCCATATATCCCCATATGCGATCGCCTGTCCTTAAAGGAGTCACCATGAATGAAAGATCCCCTGCATCAGCAAATTCTATTCGTCTTCCGCTTCCTCTGGCAACTGGTTCAACGAATTCAAAACGGAATAGGCTTTGCCAGACAAAATCTGCTGATTCCACCATTTTGCCTGGTTAATAGGAAGATTCTGCTGACTGTCTTTTTCCGACGATACCCCTTCGGAAACGACCTCGTACGTGCAACTGCGGTGAGTGTGATTTTCTTGTACTCAAAATATAAACACGTCCTTTTCCATTATAAAGATTCAGAATGTCGTTCAATATCTCCATGACACAAGAGTCTACTTCTTCATCGTGAAGGAAACGGAGCAAAGACTGGGAGATAAAACTCTGACGACGAAGCAGACTGATTCACCCGTTTCTCAAAGCGTCTTCTTTGTTCTGTCTCCTTAGGAGCCTCCACGCGTTGAATCACTCCGAAGGATTTATCTCCGCCATTAGTTCCCGTTCCTTTCTCACGGGAAGCCAAACGGGTATGCAACCAGACTTCGCCATATTTCGAATAGATGGGAAAAGGTCTGTTCGTAAAAGTTCCGATGAATATTCGCATTTGCACGAAATTCCTGAATGATTTGCTCACGATAATCTTCACGTATCAACTTTTGGAAATCTTGAAAAGAAATAGTATCTCCCTCCAAATCGAGGAGTTCACATAGAAAGTCCGAACAAAGATAATATCCTCCCGCAAATCCGCTTCCCACCATCCAACTTGAGCCAGAGAAGCCATCTTGCGATACCGCTCGTAATCTGTATGCATATTTTATTTATCATTAACAAGGAACAAATATACGAAAAAGAAAATCAGACCGATTATATAATATTTAAATAATTGCAAAATAAAGAGGAATAAACAAAATAGTTGACAAACAGAACATAAATGCGTACGTCGGTATCGAACGCATCAAACAATTGAAAAACCTTTAATCTTTTATTAATTCAAAGCTCGGAAAAGAATAGTTTCCAAGCAAAAACAAGTGTTTGCAGTCAAGAATCAGAGGGCCGATGGATTATATCCCGTCCATAGTTCCCAGAGAAACGTCCGTACCTATGTTGCCTGCCGGTTCGGCAAAGGTATTCAATGTACCGTTCAGTTTCTTTCCTGTCAGGTTCAGTGATTTGTAAGAAGTGATGCTGACACTGGAATCTCATTACCTGCACCCTTGCTATCGCTCATATCAATCAGGTCGATTGAACCGCCCGTACCTTTTACCAATGCGTTGACGATAGCAGCTTTCGCACCGCGACGAATCTTTATCACATCCTGCATACGGTCTACTTGTCCGGTAGTGCCTTATCAGCTATTATTCACAATCGTCATGTTTTCCACGCGGAAATCAGACTGCCGCAGATGGGCTAGGATACAAGCCGTCGAGATTACCATCTGCTTCAATGCCGCGCGGATCTGCTTCCGTACTGGTATACCCGCCTTCCCAAACACCATAGCAGTTCTTCAATTCGTACCGGAATAGCCTTGAGTGAAGTCGAACATATCGTCATCCGGATTAACAGCCAGCAGATTGGTTACGTTTACTGTTCCGCCGAAGAACTCGATTGCGTCATCGGCACTTTCGAGCACATAGATATTTTCTATCTTTGTACCGCTTCCAACACCGTTCAGTGTCAATCCGTTGTGCTCGATATCGGCAGTAGAGCGGGCTCCGGCATAGCAGATCTGCACGTAAGTCAGTGAACCGGAGTTGTCATTATCGACATTACCTCCATATTTATAGTGTTGTCGATTTCCGTCAGACCTGTATCACTCTTATTGGCGTTCGAACCGGAGATCGGAGCCTTACCATTGATAATGATACCACCCCAGTAGCCGGAAACGGGTGAAGTGGTGTTGGCAGTAAAGATGACCGGCTTGTCTGCCGTACCATCAGCGTAGAGTTTACCGCCCTGCGCTACCAGCAGATAACTGCTGAAACCTTCACGAGCCTTGATGGTAGTTCCGGCAGGGATATTCAGACGACCGCCGTCGGCTATGATAACCGTTCCGTTCAGAATGTATTCCTTGGCATCCAGTGTCTGTTCACCGGTCAGTGTACCGGACAGGATGTTGTCGCCTACTACGATAGAGCTACCTGTGCCTTCTCCGTTTCCACCATTACCGTTTCCATTACCTTCTCCGTCACTGTCACTGCAGCCAAAAGTGCAGTTGCCATAGCGGCACACGTCATAAAGTTCACAAACCATAACGGCATTTTGCGTCATAAAGTTAAAATTCTCTTTTCATTTTAATCAAGTTTCATGTAATTAATTAATTAATCTTATTTCATCATCCGGCTTAGAATGTGCACGACACTCCCAGGCTTATATTTATTCCTTTCTTATAATCATTCAGCACACCTTTTCGCCGCTCTCATTCGCTTTGCGACTTAATTTATGGGAAGGATTCAGCAGGTTGCGAGCTTTCAGGTTAAAGGAAAGATGCTTGTTCAGTTTGGCTTGGGACACAAAATCCAGGGTCAGTACTCCCTGCTCCATTATATCCTGATATCCTGTGTGCCAATCGTATATATCTTATCACTCACATAATTAAGTACCAGCGTATTGACAAAACTGCGTTCTCTCTTTCGTGAAGTGCGAGAGGTCGAAGTTGACAATCCACGGGGCGGCTCCTTCCAGTTGCGAGCCGGTGGTGACGGTTGCCAAAGGCATTTTTGCATTCGTGTAGATATAAGAGCCATTCAATCCCAAAGAGAGTTTATTCATTCCGTGCGCAGCATTACTCACCGGACGGACAAACAGATTCTTACGTATTTCTATTTCTACTCCTGCCACGGTTGCCTTATCCGCTATATTCTCATAAGAGAGATATCCACCGGCGCTGGCCACTTCAATGCGGGAGATCGGATCTTAATATGTTTATAGAAAGCTGTGAGCGAAACGACTCGGTCGGAGTGGGATTAAAGTCCCACTTGAGATCAAGTTATAGTGATCCGAGGGTTTCAGATTGGGATTACCCTGACTGTTGAAGTTCACACCGACATAACGGTAAGGAGAAATTTCTTTGCTTGAGGCAGCGTATAGGTTTTGCTTGCCCCCAAACGGAGGGAATGTTTCTCATTCAGATTATATTTCAGATTGAGGCTGGGCAGGAAATAATCTTTCCGGATGGTGTTGCTTCCTTCGGAACCGCCTCTATTCACATTATAATCTACCTGAATATCTACATAATCGTACTTCATTCCCAAGTTCACAATCCAACGGGGAGTAAACTGGTAAGTAGCCTCGGCGTATGCGGAATGAATATTCTTTTGACAGTATATTTATCCACCGCTTTGAATCTTGAACCAGTCGGAAGAAAGTTTTCCTGATTATAATAATCGTCAAGAAAAACCGTCCAAAGAAGGGAATGGAAGCACCATTCCACGGTCAGGTTGTATTCCGTAGCCTTGAAATGTCATCTACAAATCTGCCTGTATAGCCGAGGCGGACATTCGGAAATCTCTTCTATATTATCTTTCAGCGGTAGACCAAGCCTGCTTTTACATTAATATCATCTTCGTCCAGTGCGAGAAAAAGTACGTTGTTGTGAGTTGCCCCTTAGCAACGTATCCGTCTTCCGCTTTAGTCAGGTTATTGATTCGACGGTCCGGTTCGTAGCCTTTCACCATATTGTAGGAAGCACCTGCATCAAGACTTAATGATTTGGTCAGTCCCCAATTAGTCAACAACTGATTGACGATTAAAAGGTTATCATTAGATTGCTGACGGCGGGTCAATCCCAAGTTATCGTAATCATCACTAAAAATCGAGTTCTTGCCGTTGTAATCGCCCACCGACTGGGTATTGGCATGAATCATCATCAAGTTATAACTGATGTGGTGACGATTCTGCATATCGAGTCCACATTGGCAAGTAGCAGCTGGCTGATATTCTCCGCATATTTCTTTCCCTGCATATCTTTATAGACCGTGCCGCTGGTAGTGGTATTGCGTATCACTTCGTCCGTATACTGATAGTCCGTCGTATGTCCGGCGGTCAGGAAGAAAGAAAGCGGATTCTTGTCTTACCGATATAGAATCGTTTACCACCGGAAATGCTGTAACTCCGGTTTATCTGGAAGATGTTTTTCGCGGTAGGGTCTAGCTTATTCCTAAATCCCCATGAGTTTTCGTCGGCAGGTTCGGTACGGTTGGCAAAGCCCATAAAGTCCACTCCCGTCCTGTTTGAGGAAATCGGCTGCTACCGTTTGCGTGTTCAAGCCACCGGAAATGCCGATACCGAAGTTTCCGCCACCTATCAGTTCTTTGGAGACAATGTCGATCGTTGCCCCGCCGACATCGCTGCTGCCCCCCGCGTTGAATGCTTTCTTTACTCCTACAGACTGAATAAGGTCCGTACCGAAGAAGTCGAGAGAGATATTCTTATATTCCGGATCTTCCGAAGGAACGGCAAACCGTTAAAAGTAGTCGCATTGTACCGGTCACCCAGTCCACGGACGAAAACATTTTTCACTCCGTCCTGTTTAGACACTCCTGCAACTTTGGTTACAGCACCTTCTGCATCGGAAACACCTTTGCGGGAAAGCTCCCTGACCCCTACAGATTGACGGACTGCACTGCAATGACTGCTTTTTGCTGTTCGAGCAGCAGCATATTCTCATTTTCCCTATTCTTCTTAGCTACAACCACCACATCGGCAAGTTCCTGTGCATCGGTTTCCAATTCCAGATTCAGTATCACCAGTTTGCCGTTCTCCACACGCACTTGCGGCGCACTTCGGTCTTGTAGCCTACATATTTAATCTCAATATCATACATACCTTCCAACACGCTCCCCATGCTTGTTCTTCAAAATTACCCTCCATATCGGTCACTGCTCCGGCTTGAGTTCCGAGCAAGCGTATCGTAGCTCCTATCAAAGGTTCCTTGGATAGTTTGTCTTTCACAGCTCCTTTAATCTTGATATTGACAGCCAATGCAGGAAGTACACACAACAGGCAAAAGAAGGCCGCCACTGAAAATCGGATAAGAAATAGTTTTTTCATCTACCTTTACTCTACGTTTTTATTACGTCGGCAAAGGTAGATGGGCTGTATTACAAGATTGAGACAAAGAAAATACAATCAATTGAAAGAGTCGTTGCAATGTTATTTACTCCTATCCGGCGCAGGTCGGCACCCGAAGGATTCTGGAAGACACGCAAGTCAAATTCCGGAATAATGGCAAGCACATGATCGAATACGTCCGCCTGTATGCCTTCATACGGAATCCATACCTTAGAAGCCGAAAAGAAATAGAGTTCCAGAGGATACCTGTTTCCGTCGGTTGGAGCTGACGGACCATGCACGTCAGTTCCTGATTAACGGTAGGAAGATTTTTCAGATAGTTCGTAAGGTAAGCGCGGAAAACTCCCAGGTTAGTCTGACGGCGTCCATTTACGAGTACGGAATTGTCAATATTATGCTCTTTGTTATACTCTTCCACGACTTTCTCCGTCCGGTCTACATACTCCTTCAACAATTGTATCTTACGATACTTCGCCAACATCTCCGGAGTACAGAAACGAACGCTGGTCATGTCGATATTAATGGAGCGCTTCACACGACGGCCGCCGGACTCCTGCATTCCCTGCCAGTTCTGAAAAGAATCGCTAATCAATAGATAAGGAGGAATGGTCGTGATCGTATTATCGAAGTTACGTATTTTCACGGTATTCAATGTTACTTCTATCACTGTACCATCCGCACCATACTTTGGCATCGTGATCCAATCGCCCACCTTCAGCATATTATTGGCAGAAAGTTGCACGCCGGAAACAAAGCCCATGATACTGTCCTTGAAAACTAACATCAGCACCGCAGCCGAAGCTCCGAGTCCGGTCAGCAACACCACCGGACTTTGATTAATCAGAATACTGATGATGATAATAGCCCCTATAAAGAAAAGGATGACTTGCGCCGTCTGCAAAAGTCCCTTCAAAGGCTTGTCCCTTATATTGCTCTTTCCGGCTGTATACCTGATAAATGGCAGTAAACAACGAACTGACAAACCGCAGGAACACTGCAAGGATATAAATCATGCAAAGCCTGCGTAAGAAATCGAGCAACCCGGAATCAGCATGTTCGGGGAAAGCAATAGGAATGGCAATATAAATCAGAATCGGTGCCACCATTCTGCTAAGATGTACCATTACCTTATGATCGAATACGATATCATCCCACGTCGCCTTAGTTTGCTTCACCAGTTTTGCCACTACCCGCAAGATGATCCTGCGGCAGATTAGTTAGCCAGTAAAGCGATTCCGATAATAAACAGCAGCACTATCAGATTGTCAATCTTGTCAGCCCATTCTTCGTTCACTCCTGCCGATAGTAACGAGCGGTTGACTTCCTGCATCACTGCTCCTCCCAATTCTTCCACTTCCCCACTCGCTAATGCTACACTCACCGTATCAATTTTACTTCTTTCATAAATATTTTTCTCTCTCTTTTGGTTTAGTTCTCTTTTATCTATTGTTTATTTCATTCTCCTTTGCGCCAAATATTCCTGAATGTCCTGCCTCAGCCAGTCGTAGTGGAAGAGCCGCTTATAGGCGACGTTCTTCTTCAACATGATCTCGACATTCACCTGACTGTTCTGATAACAAGTCAATTCGTTCCTAAATTGTTCATTATGTTCCGCCAGTCGTTTGATTTCCTGCTCCCGTTCCCGGCGCAGGGCGGTACAGACGGGAATCAGAAGTTTCATCACCACATTATCCATTACGTGATGTCCCTGCATATATAAATAAGTCGTTTCGGGCATTAATCCCAGTTCCTTCAATTCATCACGTAAGTTGTTCACCTGATTGACAATACGGGAAAAACGTTTTTTCAATTCCGAAAGTTTCTGATTGACACGGTGTTGTAAAGCTTCCAGACTGTGTTCGGGATGCCTCAAACTTATCTCTTTCAAAGCCGTATATGTATGGAAGTCATACATCGGAAAGGTGTAAGTATCACGTTGGCGATAGAACCACATATTCCACAGAAAAAGCGGATATACGATTTCAGAGTATCTTTTCAGGTAAGCATTGAAGTCCATCACAAAACGGTCGTTCAACGTAGCCTGCACACATACTTCATGAAGGCTTTCGGCAAAACAATGGTAGTTTTCAATAGCATATGCATAGGTCTGAAAAATATACCTGTTGCGGTTGATCTTACGGGAAGTATTAGTGGCTCCCTGCAACAGGAAATCATAATCGCTGTCCACACAGGCAATCAGGCTTCTTCCCAGTTCCGCGGTATTCAACGTATTCATCAGTACCATCTTCTTGCCTTTAGCCAATGAAGTAGCCGAAGGAAGCATCACCTGGAAATAGTGTTCGTCGTCTTCAAACTCTTCAAGCAATGTACGCCAGAATGCAATGTCGTCATAGCTTTCCACGTAAGCTATGATACGCCGACGGGCTTTCTTTGGATAGAGCTTATGAGCGGCGTTGAAGTAAGAAGAAGTCAGATTATCTCGTAGTGAAGTTGCCATGTTGATAGTTACTAATTATACAAATTATGGTTTCGTTTGGGAACATCCTTTTTCAAACGTATGTTCCAACGGGTGGATATATCGCTTACTTCTGTCACGGCATCCAGCCAGCCTTCCATGATGACGGCAGGCGAATGGGTAGTCAGGATAATCTGCACATTCGGATTCAGTTCCCGGATCATAGCAATTAGTTTCTGCTGCCATTCTATATGAAGGGAAGCCTCCGGTTCATCCATAAACAATACACAATGGCTGTTGTCCTGCACAAGTACGGTCAGCAGAATTACTAGCATTTGCTTCTCACCGGAAGAAAGTTTGTAAGGAAACAGAAGTTCACCATCCTGATAGAAAGCAATGTCATTGCGTCTACGGTCTATTTCTTACGTGTATAGCTGAATAGTTCGTCAACCATGTCTTGAAAACGACGTTTGGCTATAGATAGGGTAGCGGCTTTACGACGCTCTTCTTCATCAGTGCTCGAAAGCATTTCTATCATTTTATTACCAATATTGACCTGATAATCGAGGTAACGGCGTTGGAGGAGGTAAAGTTGCCAGTCCAGTTCAGACTTTACATTCTTGTCGGCCATGCGGGCTGTGAAGTCCCCCATAATCAGAGGACGGTCGTAGCTCCGGATGACGTCGTAAGGGATATAGGTCGCCTGAGGATTGTCGAAGAAAGAGACGAACACCGTTCTTCTCGTCACTTTTCATTTCACCGGAGAGTTCTTCGAGGTATCCCACCGAACGGTTCAGAATCGTAGTCTTTCCCACTCCGTTGATGCCGGAGAGGATGTTCACATCGGGACGCAAATCCCATCTTATATTAAAACGCTCCCAGAGTCCATGGATTTCGATACGACGGATATAGTTGGCTTGTTGTTCCATAATATTCAAGTTTATTCAAGGCAAATATAAACAAATCATACGACAAATTAGCTACCTTTGCAGCAGTTTTCAATTTTTTCTCAAAGGTAACCGGATTGATTAAAAAAAAGTTACCTTTGGTATTAGATGTTATTCTTATAAGATTATATTAGATCACTATTATCAGGGACAAAAGTAAGAATCTACAAGGTCATCTGTTTGCGCTTACGGCAAACGTCATGTGGGGCTTAATGGCTCCTATTGGTAAATCAGCGCTTCAAGAATTTTCCGCAATATCCGTCACTACTTTTCGGATGATGGGAGCGGCGGCTGCTTTTTGGATGTATCCAATTTTTTGTAAACAGGGGACGTCCACCACAGGGGATATGCTAAAGATTTTCTTTGCCTCTCTGTTTGCCTTAGTATTTAATCAGGGGATCTTTATTTTCGGACTTTCCATGACTTCGCCTATCGACGCCTCTATCGTAACTACTACTTTGCCGATAGTAACCATGATTGTGGCTGCCATTTATCTGAAAGAACCGATTACAAACAAGAAGGTATTGGGAATTTTTGTAGGTGCTATGGGGGCACTTATCCTTATTTTAAGTAGTCAGGCTGCAAGTGGCGGTAACAGAAACCTTATCGGTGACTTGCTCTGTCTGGTAGCACAAATCAGTTTCTCTATCTATCTGACGGTATTCAAAGGACTATCTCAGCAGTATTCAGCGGTAACAATCAATAAATGGATGTTCGTTTACGCTCGATATGTTACATACCGTTCTCCTATTATGACATTTCAACGATTCAGTGGGCCTCTATTTCCACCGCCATTCTATCAGGTACAAGTGCTTATGTATGTACTAGGGGAGTTTCCTAGCCTATCTCTGCATTATGACGGCACAAAAACTGCTCCGTCCCACCGTTGTCAGTATGTATAACTATATGCAGCCGATTGTAGCTACAATCGCTGCCATCATCATGGGGATAGGAAGCTTCGGCTGGCAAAAAGGAGTGGCAATCGCACTCGTGTTCTTGGGAGTATATATCGTGACACAGAGCAAATCAAGAGCTGATCTTGCCGATTTCGAAAGGTGATAGGAAACTCAACTGTAATTTGTATTCTTTAACTACAATCTTTAAATCCTCATTATAAGTTCCAGCAAATAAGTATCGAGCAAGGCTCTTGGCTATGAATGAAGTAAGATTACCACTTAATACTTGTTGTTCCTTCTTTTGAAGCATGGCTTCAATCTTCGGATTATGGTAGAAACTGTCGCGTAACTGTTCGTTGATACTTCATACATCCAGTATTTGCTCTGTTCGTTACGGTGATATTCAAAATAGCCATTGCTCTTTACAAAGCCAATGTACTCATAAACCATATCCCATACTTCCTTAACGCCTATATTGTAAAAACCGGAATAGGTCAGAACCTGTGGTGTCCATCCCGGATTCGGGCGCAGGGAAAAGATGCAGCGCGTTACGAAACTGAGTAGCAGCCAACTTGCACGTTCCAGATTATCTCCGTCGGCCTTATTGATGACGATACCGTCGGCCATCTCCATGATGCCACGTTTGATACCTTGAATCATCTCCCGTACCGGCCAACTGAATCAGCAGAAAGAAATCGACCATCGAGTGAACAGCCGTCTCGCTCTGTCCCACTCCCACTGTCTCTACAAAGATCTTATCAAAGCCGGCAGCTTCACAGAGTACAATCGTTTCACGTGTCTTACGTGCTACTCCTCCCAACGAACCGGCCGAGGGACTGGGACGGATAAACGACTTCGGATGCACGGAAAGCTGCTCCATACGGGTCTTATCCCCTAAAATACTGCCTTTACTACGCTCGCTACTAGGGTCGATGGCCAACACAGCCAGCTTTCCTCCTTTTTCAAGCACGTGCAAACCGAATACATCTATCGAAGTACTCTTTCCCGCGCCGGGAACTCCGCTGATACCTATACGGACAGAATTTCCGGAATAAGGCAGGCACTTCTCTATCACTTCCTGGGCAACGGACTGATGTTCGGGTTTTACACTTTCCACTAACGTCACAGCCTGACTCAATATGGTGATGTCACCTTTCACGATACCCTCTACAAACTCCGCCACCGAAAGCTGACGCTTTTTCGGCTTACGTTTCAAGTAAGGATTCACAGATGAAGGCTGTTCGATGCCTTTATTGACAGCAAGCCCCTTATATTCTCCACTATTCTCAGGATGTTCCATAGCGATAGGATTTAACGTTTGATATTGATTTCAACTTTCGGGCGCAACGGGTCATTTGTTATCATCAAGATACGCAAGTGGTGTTTCTTATTACCCACATCACGCTTACGAATAGTTACTTTGAGCTTCGTCATTCCATCCGGAGGCAGCACGGTCTTTTTCAGACTAACGCCCACAGAAGAATTAAACACCTGCAACTTACTAATTACCAATGGAGTTTTTCCGGCATTAGCGATCAGGATATTGACTGGCTTTCTTCTTCTTTATCAATGGTACACTGAGGTCTATATTTGTTTCCGAGATACGGATAGCCGGTGCGTCCAACGAATCTTTCGCCGTCATACGCGAGAAGTCGGGAAGTAGAATGGCCGAAACCGGAATTTCATTATCCTCGCTGACCTTATCACCGGAGAAACGGGAGAGATAAACAGATGTCTGCGTCAATCCGTAGTCTTTTAACTGGCTCGCGTCCAGCGTCAGTTTGATAGTTCCCTTCTTGCCTTTCAACAAGACTTTAGGTTCCGCTTCCATTTTCAGATAAGGAGGCAGATGCATCAGTACCGGTTCGTACGGACGGTCGGAAAGGTTCGCAATGCTAAAAGTCATCGTGGGCTTCTGACCATGATACATCGGGGAAGGCAAATTCGTCACGGTCGATACGGATATTGCCTATAGCATAGGATGAGTCTTGGTATAATCCTTTATTTCCTGCACTACTTCACCCGTAAACTTCAGATAGACCAAGCTCGGAGTGGCATTGCTATATATACCTATCGACTTCTCGAAATGTCCTAACGCTTTTGCGTCAAAAGAAGCTTTTACTACTCCTTTCGCTCCCGGAGCAATCGGTTCTTTGGTCCAGTCGGCTACGGCACAGGCACAAGAGGTTGTGACATTGGTCAGCACCAATGGCTCGTTACCGGTATTGGTGATTGTATATTCTACCGTTACCGGGTTTTTCCATTCTATTTGTCCAAAGTTGTGCGTCTCCTTGTTAGAGGAAATACGGGGTTGGGCAACAGCCGCCAAAGTGACAGTAAGCAGAGTAAATATCAATAGTAAAGTACGTTTCATGTGATATATTTTATTTTGGTCCACAAATGTAGGAGTTTTAGATGAGATATGAAACACAGTATTGAAAGGATTTAACGGTTGAACGTTTACCGTTCACCGTTAATAAAATCCGTCGCCGTTAATTATTTCACTTCTACCGTCATCGAAGCAGAATGTGAAGCATATTCTGGTGCGTATGCACATTGCATGGTTGCCAGACCCGTTTCGTAAGTTCCTGCACGGCTGACACGGTAACTATATTCCAATACATATACTCCTTCCCTAAGTGATCGAAGAAGAAATTGGTCGATGCATCTTTGATGTCTACGTAATAGCCGAATCCATTATTCCAACGATAACCGGAAATACTGCCGATCGGCTCGAAGCAAGCGCCCCGCTGATCTTTCAACTGCACAAAGTCCATCGGACGGTCTACACGGATGCTCAAACGGGAAACGACTTATCACCTACCTGAAGCACCGTCTTTGCCGTGACCGGTTGCAGCCGAGGGTATCATTTACCATACGTTCTACATACAATTGTTTCTCTACATTCAGGTCACCACCCTGTTGTTTCACATCACTGATAGGAGATTCAAATTCTGCATAAACAGCTCCCCAGGCGATACCCCGGATTTCTCTTTTCCACTTCAATCTTGCGGGCATCCATGACATTCTTCTGTGTGAAAGAACGTTTGATATATCCCAGTCCCGGAACAGTTGTTTTACTCGGAGCAACCGTTTCCAGCACTTCATTAGCAATCACAATCCGTACATCTCCCTGATTGTCGAGTAAATTAGCGCCTTTCATCAACAGGGCATACACAGCATCCGCCGTAGCTACCGGAGAATTCCACTGTTGTGTCTGCTTCTGCTTCAACAGCCAGAGTTTCATTTCTTCCACCGTTTCGCTGTTTCCGCCGATCAATTCCAAAGCTTCCATAACGTCTACATGAGCCTGCATCCTCATTCCTCCCCACGCATAAGGATTCTCGTTGAAAGCGAAGAACATTCCCCTGTTCGTCCGTCTTTGTCAGATGTTCTTTCAGAGAAGCAACAAATTCCTGCGCTTCTTTCTTTTGTCCGGCTTTATCGAGCACGATAGCAGCAATCGCCTTCGTATTCATTGAAGCTGCCGGAAGCAACTCTTTCACTTTAGAAAGATAATAAGCATACGCAGCTTTATTGGCAGCAGGAACCTGTCCGCCGGAAATAGCGACAATATACAGATATTGCAGGATAGAGCCCGACACTCCTGTGAACTTCACTCCTTCTTTCTGTGCTTTAAGAATATTTTTGTATTCTTCCAAAGCTGATTGGTGAAGATAAGTCAACGCCTTTTCCTGTAAAGCAAGTGCTGGTCCGTCCAACTTCTCACCGGTCAGCATAGCCAGACGGGCATTCAGTTCGGCAATATAGGCCGTGACATAACGCTGCCGTTCATTCCTTTATACCAAGACCATGCACCGTTGGAATTTTGCAATTCCTGCAATCTGGTCAGTGCAGCGATATTATTGTTACGGATATTATTCAAGTCGAACAGAGTGGCGATACGTTCTTTCTGCTGTTCTTCAGTTTGTGCTTCGAGTACCCACGGAGATTCGGATAACAGGATATTCTTCACTTCCTGATTCTTTTGCAGATTGCTCAAGAAGGTTTCCTTCGTACCGCCTTGAAGTCTCCAGCTATCAAAAACTGCCTTGATGCGCGGCTGGCTGTTCATGATGTACGAAGCCAATGTATTTGCATAGTAGGCGGTAGCCCATGAAATAGCGTTATTATTGACCGGAAGGCTCAAAGAAGGCAATGCCTGAATAACATACCAAGCAGGATTTCCGGTAAATTCAATCGTCAGTTTACGGTCTGTTGCCGTTTTACTATGCCGATTGAACAAGCTGTCGAGTGAGAATGTACGAGTTTCTTCTCCACGTATAGGCATGGGCAGTGTCTCTACCAAATGTTCCTTGTTGCTCAGCACCGGAAGCAATTGTTGCTCTCCGTCGCTAAAAGTGCCGCTATCGGCTATCATCCGACAACCCAGTATCTCGTATTTATCATTCACGGTAAACCTGAAATTCACTCCGATTGTCTTGCCGGCAGCTACCGAGAATTTCTGTTTCTGCGTGCTGACAACTTTTTCCGTCACCGGATCGAAAAGAATCATGCTTACTGTTCCTGCTTGCGGCTTGCCAGTCATGTTAGAGACAGAGGCAGCAATAGAGGTCTTATCGCCCACACGCACGAAACGTGGCAGATTCGGGGTCAGCATAAATTCTTTACTGGTAATAGCTTCACCGTCCAGCGTTCCCATTAGCATTCCCTTTCGTATGAGCATATCCACGGAAGTTCCAACGTGTCAGACTTTCGGGCATAGTGAAAGAGAAAGAAACTTCTCCCTGCTCATTGGTACGAGTTGGGGATAGAAGAAAGCAGTCTCGGCAAGATTTGTACGCAAGCCGGCAGGAGCTTCAGGAAGCGCTTCTTCTCCGGAAGCGGCATCGGCCTTTCCTGCTACCATTGGCACTAACTCCGATTCAAACATTGTATCCGCAGCATCTTCGGAAACTAGCGCCGATGCATATCTCACCGCATTGCTCCGGCTTACAACGCTGCCTGTCACCGACATTTTCTTTTGCACTGCATATCCTCTGACCACTACTCCATCAGCTATGGATTCTGACATCGCATATACATTTCTTATATCAGGCTGCATAGCGAATTGTCATACAACATTGCAGGTACTTTGAGAGACTTACGATCCCACCAATAATTGTAGGAGTTATTTCCAAATATCCGTTCATCCAATCGGAATAAGGAAGCAGTCTGCTGGTAGTAAACCCGGAAATCCTGCCGGCGGTTCCAGATTTTATCAAGTGAGGCATCATACATCGTCGCCAACATTTCGGCATCAGCAGCCTGCCCCTGCGGTGTCTTGATCGTCAGTTTCCATTCCTCTTTCTGTCCGGGACGCAATTTATCACGGAATACGTCCCACTTCATCACCAATGTCTTGTCCGGCAAACGTTTTCTCGCCTGAACCCGTTCCTGATAAACCTGTCCGTCCCTCACCATACAGAAGTTCACAAAGACACCGTTACCGTAACTTTCCCGATATGGATACTCGAAACGGACAATCGTATCTGACAAATTCAGTGTCTTGCTTTCCAGCAGTTTATCACCGGAGAATACGTTCATCATTATATAGGTATCCTTTTCCGAAGTACCGAAATAGAATACCGCCGGATGAGCAGTGTCAAATTCCGTATTCTCTGCATAGAACCACACGGCGGACTGAACAGGCGGACGTTTGTCGTCAGAAGAGAAAAGAATCGTATTTGCTTCCGCCGTCACTTCTTTTCCCTGGTTATCTTTCACCGTTGCCTTCAGCACATACGGCCCGGAAGAAAATTTCCCCCAATTGAAGGTCATTTCCTTATTAGAAGTAAACGTTCCGGTTGCAACCGGTTTCTCGCCCAGTTGCTTGTAGTCCTTATCTTTCGCCGGATATAAAGAGTATGTACCTTTCACTTCCACAGGCTGTCCGTTCAGATTCTGTGCTTCAAACACAATGTTGAACGGCCTATCCTTGCAAATCTTTTCTTTCAACTCCGTCTGCAAAATCAATGAACGCTGTCCTGCCGAAATCATCATCCGTAGACGACTGTGTTTCACCTGCCACATTGATAACAGTAGCTTCAATGGAATAGCGGTAATATACTTTATCATCATTCTTATACGAGCACTTTCCTGCAGACGGACCGGTATCGTAAATTCTCCGTTCCCGTTGGCCGTCACCTCACCGGAAGCAATCTGTACAGCCTCCGAAATCCTCCAGAAACTGCGAACAGAACGCTTCACCGTATACTTTACCGGAAGATCCTGAAGCGACACACCGCTATAAGATTGTATCTTACCTTTCACCTGCACTTCATCTCCAAGCTTGTAACTTTCCGTCTGCTTTTCAAACGTTATATCAAATGTCGGACGTTTATAATCCTCTACACGAACAGTCGTTCCACTTTCTCCCGCCGTTAAAGAAAAGACTCCGTTCAGACAAGCGGAAGGTAAAGCAAAATCAGTCGCAAACGAACCGAATTCATTGGTACGTACCGACTTACGCCCCACTTCCTGATTATTTGTGCATCCAACAAAGTTACAGTATAATCTTTACCGGGAAGCACATTGGCTGTATCCGATTTCTGCATATAAGCAATCCCTTTCACATACACCGTCTGACCGGGACGGTACAAGGAACGGTCGGTCAATAAAGTCATACTTTCCGTCGCTTCATCCTCATCATCGTAATAACCGTAGCTTCCGCCATAAATGCTTCGTTTCGGCATGGCCGTATCCACGCCTTTCGAAGCTTTCAAATATCTGTATTCGGATTTCCAGGGGAACACCACTTTTCCTTCTTCTCCCGTCGTAAACTCCTGCAACACTTTTTCGTCATTACTATACAATATTATCTTTCGCGTTGGGTACGGATGCCCGGTTTGAGCGTCCAAGGCCGCCACTTCATACTGTTGCCCCGGCAAACGGCCCGTCAACACTTTGAGCGGGTCACGTTAAACTCACTTTCACTATCCCGCTTGGCACGAATATCAGGAACAATACGCATTACGTAAGTTCCCACTTCCGGGGACTTGAAAGTGAACACCGTGTCCTTTGTCCGATAATCTTCCGGACGAAGAACCGAATAATGCTGTTCCTTCACCAACTTCTTCGCTTTATTAAAAAGGCGTACCGTAAAACCGTCCAGATTCTTATGCGAAGCTCTCAGTTTAATTTCTTCGCCGGGAAAAGCCTGGCTGATCACATTGACATTCAAGTAAGAAGATAGAATCTCCTGCCTCAGATTCTTCAAAGCATTAATCCTATGGTAAGACGGATAAAGTCCGATTGCCTCGTCACACAGTTTCAAGGCACTTGACCGGCTGGTCTTTTTCAATTGCAAACTGAGCTTGCGCCAAATAAACTTCAGCACATATCGGTTCCGATTTGAATTTGCTTTTCAGTTCATTCAATGCAGCCAAATAAGGATCTTGCGTCAGTCCTATCAACCCGTTTTTAGCCTGGAAGGAACGGAACGCCTGATCCGCCATGCGTCGCCACTGCAAATAGTTGAGCAGTGCCAACACGTATCCTTCGTTCATACCGGCTGCCTGATAGGCGGAAATCATATTTCCATAGATAGATATAATATCCTGTTTTACCGGATCCGAAGAAATATCGCCCGGTAATGTTCCGCTACTAAGTCTTTCTATCCGGTTCAAGGATTCTATGCCACGGGAAGCCAACAAATGATACATATCATGGTGATAATATTCACTAGTCTCCCCTAATTCCACAAAAGGAATATAATCGCGTGAGGACGTTTTGAGCAGCAGCACAGAGTCCGCCAGAGCCTCTTTCACATTTGTCCGCACTTTCTCTACGAATATATTTGCTGTCCATTCGCGTAGATCTGCGGAAGGAGCTTCCTCCACGATTTCCGTCCTTCTCCGGAGCTCCCATTGGTTATTGGCTGCATAATCAGCATAGATTCCCGCTATCAATGAGTGCAATATAGCACGGTCCATAGGCTGTTTTGTTTGTTTCGCCCATTGTTCCAGCCCGTCAGACCGACATAAAAACTGTCGGGAGTCACTATTTCCTGATATTTCATCCTCCACATATATGCCTTCAGCATCTGGGCGGAATTCTTTTCTTTTTCTCCTTTCCGGTAAATCTCATCAGTCAGTTTTATCACTGTCTTAGGCAAGCTCTTTTTCTCTGCCTGCTCCACTTCTTTCCATAATTTGTCGAAAGTCTGTGCCTGCACTGCCGGAATCACTCCCAACCATAACAGCACCACCATACAAATCTGCCTTATTTTCATAATCTTTCTAGTTTAAGTTCGCTATAAGTCTCACTCTATAAATAACAAAGTAAAGAAATAAAGTTTAAACAATCATCTTTTTTTGAATAAATATAATAGATTTGCACAATCATAACAGATATAACAACCACAATGATTGTGATCATAAAACAGATTATCGCCGTTAATCCTCTCCTAACAAATTGTTTATGATATATATCTGTCACCTGTCACGAAACACGACCTAACCAAATGATTATGAGCAACTAAAGATGTGACAGCAACAAGTGACAGCAGCAAGTGACGGCAATAATGCTGTCACCTGGAATTGGATTGAACATGAAAAACTGACACTACGCCTTAACACTGTTGGTTTCGCGGCTCGAAACCCTGGTTCCATACGCTGGAAACTTCAGTTTCAGTTACTTGAAACCATTAGTTTCTTACCGATGAAACCATAGTTTCTAACTGATGAAACTTTAGTTTCAAGCAAAGGAAACTAACTCGGACGGTAACTGTTTTGTCGTACACAACCTTCTTCTATCGAAAAAAACAGTGAATACAATATCCGGGACTTATAAGAAGCAAAAAAAAAGTGGGGATATCGTTTTCAATAACGTATCCCCACTCTAAACTTAGTTAATGTACTGGTTCTCATTTCTCAATTCTATACCCCCATGACAGCATTTCATTACGACCTACTTCACTGAGGATTTTTCTTACTAAAGAACTCATTTTCTTTGCCATAATCTTTAATCCTTTAAAATTACTAATACTTGAAAACTAAAAAATTAAGCTTCCTCGTTCGGGCGAATATTAATTGTTGAATATCTCTTTCTAAACAATCTTTCTAAACTTTTCATTTTGTTATCCTCCTAATTACATGTTTTATAACACAAAAATACGGTCTTTGTTTATACGTTGGTCCCCCAAAAAAGGATAAATTTATGTTTTATAGCATATTTCTTGACTTGCGTCAATTAATTTATTTGTTATAAAGTAAAATCGTAATATTTAAGGCAACAAATATGACAAAAAGGCACGGATGACATTTCATCCGTGCCTTTTTCTATAAGAGACCTATTATATAATAGGAAAGAATAGCATTTATTTCATTGGAGTCTGTTCCAAAGTTGCAACGAGGAAGTCATAGAACTTCTGTACAGTAGGAATCAGCGCTCTTTCATCCGGTGAGTGCGGTGAACGCAAGGTAGGGCCAAAGGAAATCATATCCAATCCTGGAACCACCGCACCGATGATACCACATTCCAAGCCGGCATGGATTACTTTCACAGCCGGTTCTACTCCAAACTGTTGTTATAGGATGATTTCATCGCTTTCAGAATCGGAGAATTAACATCAGGCTGCCATCCGGAATATCCTCCGGTCATCTCCACCTTCATCCCTGCCATAGAAAAACAGCATTCCAAACTGGTAGTCAGATAATCCTTCATTGAATCGCGTGAACTGCGGGCCAGGATTTTTATCTCCGCTTGCCACCACCTATTGAAACAATAGCCAGATTGGAAGAGGTTTCCACGGTATCGGGGATAGTAGGAATCATACGCGTCACTCCATTCTGACAAGCATAAATAGCATCCACCAGATTGTCTTTAATTTCATCCGGAACTTCATCGCCGGCAGTTCCACCCGTTCTGCCTTGAAGCTGATCGGTGTCTCGATAGCCGAATATTCTTCATTGAACAGGTCTTCGCAATATTTCACCAAGGCCAACAATTCTTCTTCATTCTCAGCTGGAATGGTAATAACCGCATGTCACATTCACGAGGAATGGCATTACGCATATTGCCACCTTGCCAGGAAGGACACCAGGAAAAGCCTCATCGTAAGTAATCACCTGGTTCATGAAACGAGCCATCAGCTTGTTGGCATTGGCACGTCCTTCATTTATTTCCAATCCGGAATGACCACCGCGCAGCCCTTTCAAGGTAACTTTCAAAGCAATGTCAGCCGGATCTGTTTCCACTTCTTTATATTCCAACACTGCTGTCAGGTCTTCACCGCCTGCACAACCGATATACAATTCTCCTTCTTCTTCCGAATCCAGATTCAACAGAATATCACCGTCTACCGTTCCCGGCTTCAAACCGAACGCACCGAACATACCGGTTTCTTCGTCGGCAGTAATCAGTGCTTCCAACGGACCATGTTTCAGCGTCTTGTCTTCCATGATAGCCATGATAGCGGCAACACCCATACCATCATCGGCTCCCAAAGTCGTGCCTTTAGCTTTCACCCAATCACCGTCAATGTAAGTCTCGATAGGATCTTTTTCAAAATCATGAACCGTATCGTTATTCTTCTGCGGAACCATATCCATGTGTGCCTGAAGAATCACACCTCTTGCGGTTTTCCATCCCCGGAGTGGCAGGCTTGCGGTAAATCACATTACCTGCTTCGTCTACAAAAGATTCCAGTCCCAAGCCTTTTCCGAAGTTAAGCAGAAATTCTGCACCTTCTTCCATGTAACCCGAAGGGCGGGGAACCTGTGTCAATGAATAGAAATGCTTCCACACATTCTGTGGAGCTAAAGAAAGAATAGTACTCATAACAAATCTATTTTTTAGTGTTACTTTCGTGTCTACAACGGCAAAGCCGCTAATCCATATATACCCAACAAAATTAATAAAAAAGTTTGTATTCCATGCACTAATAAGGCAAAAATTCCCGCATCTTCTTTTCCTACTCCATAGAGCATCATCATCGTTATGACAGCAAAATGCCACGGACCCGCCCCATTAGGAGTCGGAACTACTACCGCAATGCTACCTACGGCAAACATCACCAATCCTGCCATCACTCCCAAATTATCGGAAAAATCGAAACAAAAGAAGGAAACATAGAATTGCAGGAAATAGCAAGTCCAGATGCCGACGGTATAAAGAATGAACAGAGGCATCCGCTTTACATGACGCAAAGACATACACCTTCCCAAATATTGAGCACAAAACCTTTCACTTTCATAAAAGAACAACGTCACATTCCTAAATAATAAAGAAAGCCAGCCACCCGATAAAACAGAACAGGACGATATAAAAAATACCCCGAAGTAAATACCTGTGCCAAAACCGTGGTATCCGTGCCGGTTTCTTTAAAAAAAGTATCGAATATCGGCATTTGCCTGCAATACCGTTACCCTGTTATCAGAAGAATTGTCAATGTATCGACCAGCCGTTCCGCAACCACCGTACCCAGCGATTTGGAAAAAGATGTACCATCATATTTAGCCAACACCCCGCAACGGGAAATTCACCTACACGGGGAACAACCAAGTTGGCGGCATAAGACACAAAGATGGCATATACACAATCGGATGTTTTGGGATACTCGCCCAACGGAGCCAGCGTAAGCTTCCACCGCCAGCCACGAAAAATATGACTAAACACACCAAACACTAATGACACTAACATCCACCACCAGTTCGTACCGTGCAGCAACGACCTCCCCACCTTTGTAAAATCAAAGTTGCGATATACCCAAAATAGAATAAAGCCGCCCAAAACAATCGGTAATATCAGTTTCAGCGTCTTCTTTAATAGTTTCTTCATGCTTAATTCTTCATTCGTTCCAAAATCTGTGTATCATTTATTTTTTTTAAATGTTTACGTTCTTCATTTAAAAGAATTACCTTTGTCAGCTGCAAAAGTAATTATTTAGTTGGTAAATGAAATTAGTAAAGCCAAAAAAATTTCTAGGACAGCACTTCTGAAAGATCTCAGTATTGCGCAAGATATAGCCGATACGGTAGACGTGTGCCCTGACTTGCCAATTCTGGAAGTAGGACCGGGGATGGGGGTACTAACCCAGTTTATTATGCAGAAAAACCGTCCGGTAAAAGTGGTGGAACTGGACTATGAATCTGTAGCCTATCTCCGTGAGAACTTCCCTGCCCTGGAAGATAATATCATTGAAGACGACTTCTTGAAACTGAACCTCGAAAAATTATTTGACGGAAAACCTTTTGTTCTGACCGGCAACTATCCTTATAATATATCCAGCCAGATATTCTTTAAAATGTTGGATAACAAAGACCTGATACCCTGTTGTACCGGAATGATCCAAAAAGAAGTGGCCGAACGTATTGCCGCCGGTCCCGGAAGCAAGACATACGGCATTCTCAGTATTGATACAAGCCTGGTACAAAGTAGAATACCTGTTCACCGTACACGAACATGTATTCAATCCGCCTCCCAAGGTGAAAAGTGCGGTCATCCGTATGACACGCAATGAAACGACGGAACTGGGATGCAATGAAAAATTGTTCAAGCTCATTGTAAAAACAACATTCAACCAACGGCGTAAAACTTTGAGAAATTCTATTTCTTCCATTTTAGACAAAGAGAACCCATTGAGCACAGACCCCATTTTCAACAAACGCCCGGAACAGTTGTCTGTACCAGAGTTTATCGAACTGACCAACCAGGTGGAAGCGGCGCTGAAAAACAAACGGATATTGTCTACAGCAATGATATCGCCCGGAAAGGAACAAACAAGAAAGAATAACACCTATTTATTATATTAACGGAAGAATAGGATGAATAAAGAGGAATTAGAAAAAGTAGAGCAGCTGATCGAGCAAAAAGACTCAGAGCAACTGAAGGACTTGCTTGCCGGTCTACATCCTGCCGACATAGCAGAGCTGTGCAATGAACTGGATGCGGAAGAAGCACGGTTCATATACCTGTTACTGGACAATGAGACTGCCGCCGATGTCCTTATCGAAATGGACGAAGACGCCCGTAAAGAATTCCTGGAAATCCTTCCCTCTGAAACAATCGCCAAACGGTTCGTTGACTACATGGATTCGGATGATGCCGTGGACATTATCCGTGAAATGGACGAGGACAAACAAGAAGAAGTCCTCTCACACATTGAAGACATAGAACAAGCCGGAGACATTGTCGATTTGTTGAAATATGACGAAGACACTGCCGGTGGATTGATGGGTACCGAAATGGTAATCGTAAACGAAAACTGGAGTATGCCCGAATGTCTGAAGGAAATGCGCATCCAGGCGGAAGATATGGACGAAATCTATTATGTATATGTAGTAGACGATGACCAGCGGCTGCGCGGTGTGTTCCCGTTGAAGAAAATGATCACCAGCCCTTCCGTATCCAAAGTGAAGCACGTGATGAGGAAAGAACCGATATCCGTCCATGTAGATACCCCTATAGACGAAGTGGTACAAACCATTGAAAAATATGACCTGGTCGCCGTTCCGGTAGTGGACAGTATCGGACGCCTGGTAGGACGGATTACGGTAGACGATGTGATGGACGAAGTACGTGAACAGGCTGAGCGCGACTACCAGCTGGCATCAGGTTTGTCACAAGACGTGGAAACAGACGATAATGTATTCCGCCAGACTACAGCCCGTCTGCCCTGGCTGCTCATCGGCATGATAGGCGGAATAGGAAACTCCATGATTCTGGGCAACTTTGACAGTACTTTTGCCGCACATCCCGAAATGGCCCTCTATATCCCCCTTATCGGCGGAACAGGCGGGAACGTGGGAACACAGTCCTCGGCACTTATCGTACAAGGACTGGCAAACAGCTCGCTGGATGCCCAAAACACCTGGAAACAAATAGTAAAGGAATCTGTAGTGGCCGTAATCAATGCTACTATTATTTCTATGCTGGTATATATCTATAATTTCATCCGTTTCGGGGCAAGTGCCACCGTGACTTATTCGGTTTCATTCAGCCTGTTTGCAGTAGTCATGTTCGCTTCCATCTTTGGGACCCTGGTTCCTATGACACTGGAAAAACTAAAAATAGATCCGGCCATCGCTACAGGTCCGTTCATATCCATCACCAATGACATTATAGGTATGATGCTTTATATGGGCATCACCGTATTACTATCCTGACACATTTCACTACAGATTACATAGATTGAAATTCAGAGAAAAACCAGATTCACACAGAAACCGGCAAAGAATCACAATAAAAGAGAATCTGTATGAATCTATGTAATCTGCAGTGCATTTATCCCCCTTGATTCTCCTATTTTCTCCACTTTTAAGGATTTTCCTAAAAAAATCGGGAAAAACAGTATGAAGTTCTAATTTATTTCTTTTAATTTGTAAATTGTTGTTATAACAAAAACGCTTACTTTAAAAATCTATACGATGGACTCGAATGAAACTATCCGCCCTTTAACCGAAGTTCCAGTGGAACAGACATCTGAAACTTTGGTATCATCTTCCGCTACTGCAGAAGAAAATAACGCTACGTATGTACCTAAACAAACGAAAGAAGAGGTCATCGAACGTTTAAAAGAAATCAACGAAGACGCCTGCAATGCAGAAACAATTGGATTTTTGAAACAGAACTTCATAATGCCGAACTGGAAGGCTGAAAAAGAAGTTTACCGTAAGGCATTTATTGATGGCGGAGGTGCTCCTGAGGCATTTATTCCCCAACCGGACGATGCTGAAAGTTCAAAGATATCATGAGCTCTATCAAAGAGAAAAGAAGCGCCATACAGCGGAACAGGATAAAGAAAAAGAAGAAAACCTTCAAGTCAAAAAAGCTTTCCATTATCGAAGAACTTGAAAGAACTTGCCGAATCTCCCGAAGATGCCAACAAAGCATACAATGAATTCAAGAAACTGCAACAGGAATGGAACGATATAAAACAGGTGCCGGCTGCCAAGGTAAATGAACTATGGAAAAATTATCAGCACTATGCAGAAAAGTTCTATGACTTGATAAAGTTGAACAACGAATTCCGTGAGTATGATTTTAAAAAAAACCTTGAAATAAAGACTCATCTTTGTGAAGCCGCAGAGAAATTGGCTGATGAAGAAGATGTGATTTCCGCTTTCCACCAATTACAAAAGTTACATCAGGAATTCCGGAATACGGGTCCTGTTGCAAAAGAATTGCGCGAAGATATCTGGACCCGGTTCAAAACCGCCTCTACAGCCGTAAACCGTCGTCACCAGCAACATTTCGAAGCCTTAAAAGAAAAAGAGCAACGTAACTTGGATGAAAAGACCGTAATCTGTGAAATTGTGGAAGCAATGGAATACGATACGTTCACTACCTTCCAAGACTGGGAAAACAAAACTCAGGAAATCATTGCTTTGCAAGCTAAATGGAAAACAATTGGTTACGCACCTCAAAAAATGAACGTGAAGATATTCGAACGTTTCCGTGCCGCTTGTGATGAATTTTTCAAACGCAAAGCCGAGTTCTTCAAGTCCATCAAGGAAAGTATGGCAGGCAATCTGGAAAAGAAGAAAGCATTATGTGAAAAAGCAGAAGCACTAAAAGAAAGTACAGACTGGAAAGCAACTGCTGATATTCTAAGCAAATTACAAAAGGAATGGAAAACAATTGGTCCTGTACCTAAAAAGTATTCGGATGCCGTATGGAAACGATTCATTGCCGCATGTGATTATTTCTTCGAGCAAAAGAACAAGGCGACTTCTTCACAACGCTCGGTTGAACAGGAAAACATGGTTCAGAAAAAGGCGATCATTGAAAAGTTAAATACAATTGACGCACAGGAAACACCGGAAGAGATGCCGGAAACACCATTCGAGAATTAATGAAAGAATGGAATAGCATCGGTCATGTACCGTTTAAAGAGAAAGATAAATTATACAAGCAATATCATGGTGTCATTGATAAGTTGTTTGACAAGTTGAATCTTTCCGCATCACAGAAAAAATTAAGCAATTTTAAATCAACCATCAGCAAGGAAGGCAACCTTTATCGTGAACGCGAAAAACTGGTTCGTGCTTACGAAAACATGAAGAATGAAATTCAAACATACGAGAACAATTTGGGCTTCTTGACCAGTTCTTCCAAAAAAGGTAGCAGTTTGGTTACGGAAATGAATCGTAAAGTGGAAAAACTCAAAGCAGACCTAGAATTGATCTTGAAAAAAATTGAGGTGATCGACCAATCAATGAAAAACGAATAAAAACAGTTATAAAAAAGAGTCTAATGCAAATGCGTTAGACTCTTTTTATAAAGTTGATACTGAATTCTTAAGATAACCAACAATTCGTTGAACAAAAAAAAAGATAGAACATTCTTCTAAAATTGCAATTTTAGAAGAACTTTGTCTTTCACCGACAGTTTGAAAATATCTTTGTCTGTTGGGATACCGGGATTCGAACAACTGATAAAACCCCCAGAATCTGTTGTGTTACCATTACACCATATCCCAATTTTCCTATCAAAACACCCGGGCTTTGATTTTCGAACCAGGAATGACAGGACCAGAATCTGTAGTGTTACCATTACACCATAGCCCAATTATTTTCGTTTGTGCAAAGATACAAATATTTTGGGAATTCAAAACATTTCCACTATTTTTTTTGCAAAAATCCCCAAATTAACTTTTCCGTGTAAAATCATCTCCACTAAAAACAATAAAAAATAGATTCTCTAACTTTCTTGTATCCAATAAATCAGCGTATATTTGTCAAAAATATCACGTTTATAATCAGAAACAAAACCAAGTATCCTTTTTGTTATAAACATAAAGAATAACATGAATTATTAATAACATTATAATGAACGAACGATACTAAAGTATTAATAGAAAAATAACAGAAGGAATTCAAGAAAAGAAAGGTAAAAACATTGTAATAGCGGACCTCACCGCCATTAATGATACCATTTGCAGCTATTTCGTAATCTGTCAAGGTAATTCCCCAAGTCAAGTTACAGCTATCGTTGACTCAGTCAAGGAATATGTACATAAAGAAATAAATGACAAACCTACGGGAATAGACGGACTGAGAAACGCAGAATGGGTTGCAATGGACTACAGCGATGTACTGGTACATGTCTTTTTGCCGGAAACAAGAAATTTTTATAATCTGGAACATTTATGGGCAGATGCCAAACTAACCCAAATTCCTGATCTAGACTAATCCAATACAGAATCAAAATGAGTGAAAATACCAATAATAGACCAAAGATAAACATGCCACGCTTCAATTTGAGTTGGCTGTATGTTATCATTGCCATGAGTTTTGCCATCCTCTATTTTTCCAATCAAGAAGGAGGAATTGACAAACAAATAACATATACCGAGTTTAAAGATATGATAAACAAGGGATATGCCAATAAAATAATTGCATACGATGACAATACGGTAGAAATGTACATTAAACCGGAATTTGTTAAAGATGTATTTAAAAATGACTATAAAAAAGTAGGGCGTAACCCAGCATTGAACGTAGAAATAGGTTCCATGGAGTCATTGGATAAATTCATGGAAAAGGCACAGGAAGAAGGTCACTTTACCGGATCTATCAGTTATGAAAAGAAACGCGACTACTTCGGCGCATTATTTTGGAATATCGCTCCGTTTTTACTATTGATCGGTATCTGGATGTTTGCCCATGCGCCGCATGAGCGGCGGAGCAGGGGCCGGAGGCGCCAATCCGTTCAACGTAGGTAAAAGCAAAGCTCAGGTATACGAAAAAGGAGACAAAACTAACCGGATTACTTTTAAAGATGTAGCCGGACAAGCGGAAGCTAAACAAGAAGTGGAGGAAATTGTAGAGTTTCTGAAACAACCTCAGAAATACACGGAGTTGGGAGGTAAGATACCTAAAGGCGCTTTACTGGTAGGCCCTCCGGGAACCGGTAAGACTTTGCTGGCAAAAGCTGTTGCCGGTGAGGCAGATGTACCTTTCTTTTCGCTTTCAGGTTCCGACTTTGTGGAAATGTTCGTCGGAGTAGGTGCATCCCGTGTACGTGACTTGTTCCGCCAGGCGAAAGAGAAAGCTCCTTGTATTATATTCATTGATGAAATTGACGCAGTAGGACGTGCCCGTGGCAAAAATCCAAGCATGGGTGGAAATGATGAACGCGAAAATACATTAAACCAATTATTGACAGAAATGGATGGTTTTGGTTCAAATAGCGGTGTGATCATTTTGGCCGCTACCAACCGTGCGGATATATTGGATAAAGCATTATTGCGTGCTGGTCGTTTTGACCGCCAGATTCATGTTGACTTACCCGACTTAAACGAACGTAAAGAAGTATTTGGAGTACATTTGAAGCCTTTAAAGCTGGATGAAAGTGTTGATCTGGATTTGCTCGCCCGTCAAACTCCGGGATTCAGTGGGGCAGATATTGCCAATGTATGTAATGAAGCAGCACTGATCGCCGCCCGCCATGGTAAGAATGCGGTTGGGAAACAAGATTTTCTAGATGCTGTAGACCGTATTATCGGTGGTTTGGAAAAGAAAACCAAAATCATGACTGCCGAAGAAAAGCGTACTATTGCCTTACACGAAGCCGGTCACGCTACGCTGTCTTGGTTTTTGGAACATGCCAATCCTTTGATTAAGGTAACCATTGTTCCCCGTGGACGCGCATTGGGAGCCGCATGGTATTTGCCCGAAGAACGGCAGATCACAACCAAAGAACAGATGCTGGATGAAATGTGTGCCACTTTAGGGGGACGTGCAGCCGAAGAGCTGTTCACCGGACATATTTCAACCGGTGCCATGAACGATTTGGAACGTGTGACAAAACAATCATATGGAATGATTGCTTACGCCGGAATGAGTGAAAAGTTACCCAACTTATGTTATTACAGCAACGATGAATACTCTTTCAGCAAGCCTTACAGCGAACGTACAGCCGAACTGATTGACGAAGAAGAAATCATGGCTGCCAAAGAAAGTCAGGAAGCTGCCGAAGCGGAAAAGAACTGGCCGAAGAGGTGAAAGAGAAGGAGAAAGAAATCAAGAGAAGAAGAAGCTGAAAACTCTACAGAGGAGGAAAAGAGACAACCGAAGCTAAGTTACCGTGGAAGGTAAAGTTTCCATAGAAAAAAAGGTGATCTCGGCGGAAGGTGGAAAGAAAACAACTTAAAACGCAAATTCATTTTGGAGCAATTTTATCAAACGGGCTATTACAGGTGTGCTTTTCGTCGCCATTCTGGTGGGATGCATCCTTTACAGCATCATTCAGTTTCGGTATACTGTTCATAATCATTAGCGCCTTGACTATTTATGAGTTTGGACAACTAGTAAATATGCGTGCTGACGGAGTAAACGTAAATAAAACGATTATCATGCTGGGAGGAGCTTATCTCTTCTTGCAGTCATGGGATTCTGCATTGACGCGGCTGATTCCAAGATCTTTATTCCTTACGTACTGCTACTGCTCTACTATAATGATCAGCGAGTTATACCTGAAAAAGGAAAATCCGGTGCTGAACTGGGCATATTCTATGCTTAGCCAGCTATATATCGGTCTGCCATTCGCACTACTGAACGTACTTGCTTTCCACAATGATCCCAGTTCGGAATACAGCAGTGTTAGCTACAACCCGATTTTGCCGTTATCTATCTTCATCTTCCTTTGGTTGAGTGACACAGGTGCATATTGCATCGGTTCGCTGATCGGAAAGCATCGTTTGTTCGAGCGTATTTCTCCTAAGAAATCGTGGGAAGGCTCTATCGGCGGAGGTATCGTTGCTATTGGTTCTTCCTTTATACTGGCACATTATTTTCCGTTCATGTCGATGTGGCAATGGGCAGGATTGGCGCTGGTAGTTGTAGTGTTCGGAACTTGGGGTGACTTGACAGAATCATTGCTAAAACGCCAACTTCACGTAAAAGATTCCGGTACAATTCTTCCGGGACACGGAGGCATGCTTGATCGGTTCGACAGTTCATTAATGGCTATACCGGCAGCAGTAGTCTATCTTTATGCTCTCACTTGGTTTTAAATCTGTATATTCAGAATAGAGATAAAAAAAAGTAAAGATAGTCGGGAAACTTTCTTTGCGAAAATTATCCCGACCTTTTTTTACACACAGTTACATAGGTTAGGTTATTTATCTGATTACAGATGTAGCATGTACATCTTTAGCTTTCTCCGGCACACCGACCGGATGTTCCAAGTCAAGTACTACCACTACTCCTTCTCCATTTTCTTCAGAGTTAATCGTTACCTTAAAACCTTTCATCGTAGTTTCACCTTCTTTGGGTGTCGGGTAGAACTTTTCCAAATTATAGGAAACTCGTCCCCAACCCCAATAGTCTGTTACATCATCATACGTATTATAACGTAACTCCAAATGAACATAGCCGTCTTCACCGATGCTTAAAGTTTCCGGAGTTTCGGGTTCACCCGGCTCAGTTGCTATCTTATTCTCCACGAGACTGATGCGATGTTTTTCACTGCGAGGCAAATTCTGGCGGAAGATAATGTTCAGAAACTTTCCTCCCAGCCACATATCACCCTGATAAATCAAAATAGGATCATTTCCAAATTCTTCTTCATTTTCAGCAGTCATCTCCTCAACTTCCTTAGTCAACACTTCCTGAATACCTTCCATTTTCACCTGAACACCTTTTTCATCACTCATGTCAGCCAAAGGATTGAAAAAGGATACCACACGTTCACCATCCACAGGTTTGAACCAAGGTATAGAAGTGGCAACCGGATCAATGATTCCCCAACGGTCACCCACCAGAAAATAACCGCCGCCACCGGTTGTACGGACGGTCGCCCAGTCCCAACTGAAATCTCCGATAGAATATCCATCATCATCATCACATGATTGCAACATTGGCATTAGTGCCAGTACTAACATACCTAAAAGCCACTTAAATTTTTTCATATCTGTTCCTTTCTTTTTTAATCTTCTGCTTAATAAATAAAAAAGCCGTGCAATTACTGCATCGGCTTTACGTTTATTCAGAAAAAGAAAGTTATTTTTTCAACAGCTTCACATTCCATGAGCTGCATGACAGGGAGCACCGGCAGGTCCCAACCGTTCCGCCACATAATCATATCCAGTAAGCATTTCCTTCTTATACACTTCATTTTCAAGAAGATTAGTTCCAGTTCACACTGCATATTCTTTACCGTCATGGTATCAGCAACCAACTCTTTAACAACCTCACAGTCGGCAATCAGATTAACCAATGAAATATATTTCACAGTCAGAATGTGACGTCGTAGGAACGAAATAACTTTTCCAATCGGAGTATGATAGCAAACCACCTGAGGAACACGAAACAAGGCTGTCTCGAGGGTCGCCGTACCCGAAGTAACCAAAGCCGCATCTGCATGCTGTAAAATGCGGTATGTCTGTCCGAATATAATTTTTACGTTCGCCTGCCCCACATATTTTCATAATATTCCGGGGTAATGCCGGGCGCACCGGCTAGTACCAGTTGATAATCGGGAAAAGCAGAAGCAGCTTTCAGCATATCAGGCAAATTATCCTTGATCTCTTGCTTCCGACTACCTGCCAGCAAAGCAATAACCGGTTTATTCTCCAACTGGTTTGCTGCAATAAACGCAGCAAAGTCTTTCGGGTTCGTTTCCTGATAAGCAGCCACTTCGTCCACGGTAGGGTTTCCTACATAGTGAATGGGATACTGATGCTTCCCTTCAAAAAACTCGACTTCAAAAGGAAGTATAGAGAACAAGTCTCGTCCACATCTCGTTTGATATTCTTGATACGATACTCCTTCCAGGCCCATATCTTCGGAGATATATAATAATAAACCGGTATTTGTGTCTTTGCATGGACAAATTTGGCAATATCCAGGTTGAACCCCGGATAATCCACCAAAATTACAACATCCGGATTCCAGGCAACAATATCTTCCTTGCAACGTCTCATATTGGCAAAGATAGTACGCAGATGGAGCAACACCGGAATAAAACCCATATAAGCCAATTCCTTATAATGCTTCACCATTGTTGCCTCCGACGGCAGCCATTAGGTCGCCTCCGAAAAAGCGAAAATCGGCTTGCGGATCTGCCGTTTTCAAGGCACTCATCAAGTGGGAAGCGTGCAAGTCACCGGAAGCTTCGCCCACAATCAGATAATACTTCATGATAGTTGAAGGTTCTTAATTGAACCATTTATTAAGCTCGTCCATAAAACCATAAGCCGTCACGTCAACAGTAGTCGGGGTGATAGCTACATAGCCGTTAACCAACGCCCAATGATCGTTCTTCTCATTTTCCGGTTCATGATCGGTAAATTCACCGGTTAACCAAAAATAATTTGTATCATTCAAACGGGGACAGGGAGTCCATTCCCCGGTCCAACGTCCCTTTGCCTGTTCACAGATCTTTGATTCCTTTTATATCAGTCGTATCCGGGAAATTTACATTCAGGCAAGTCAAAGGAGGAAGCCCTTTCTCCAGTATCATCGCGGATTTTGCGTATATAGAGTCCCGCAGCTTCAAAATCCGCATCATGGTCATGGTTACAAAGCGAAAAGCCAATGGAAGGAATCCCATTCAGACAACCTTCAAACACAACTCCCATAGTACCGGAATAATGCATATTAGTAGCCGAATTATCTCCATGATTAATACCACCGACTACAAGATCCGGTTCTCGGTCGAGTACTGTATTGCGAGCCAGCTTAATGCAATCGGTAGGCGTTCCCGTACACTTGTATACTGTCAGCCCAACTTCTTTTTTGACCAATTGATAATGAACAGGTTGTGTCACCGTAAGCGCACATCCGCTACCGGAACGCGGAGAGTCAGGTGCCATTACCACAATATCTCCCAAGAGGACGAAGAAATCTCACTAATTCATTAATCCCCTTAGCCATCACGCCATCGTCATTCGAAACAAGTATCAACGGCTTCTCTTTTTCCATATATTCAATCCTTTCCTTTTTTTATTATTCGCACAAAAGTAACAAAAAGAAGCCGTACCACCAAACCCTCTTTCCTCCAGATGAAAAAGTATCTTCCTTCCCTGTTTCTACCCGTTTACAAATCTTAATCTTCTGCAAGCGAGCAAAAAAAGAAATAGATATCCAATATAAATATGTATATTTGCAAGCTCATAAAGAGAAAGGAAGATGATGAACCTGTCGAAGTTTGGTAACTGTTTCGTCCGACAGTTATTAACAAAACAGGCGACTTATCAACAGAAATTGCAAAGTTTCTCTTTTTTCGTAGGCGCTCTAAGGATTTATCACTTATTTCGCTGCCAATAAATTTAGATAATATGGGAAAAATTATTGCTTTAGCCAATCAAAAAGGTGGCGTAGGTAAGACTACCACAACGATTAATCTCGCAGCCTCACTGGCCACACTCGAAAAAAAGGTACTCGTATAGACGCCGACCCGCAGGCTAATGCCTCTTCCGGATTGGGAGTAGACATTAAGCAATCTGAATGTACTATCTATGAATGTATTATCGACAGAGCCAACGTACAGGACGCTATTCTCGACACGGAAATCGATTCGTTGAAAGTCATCTCATCGCACATCAATCTCGTAGGAGCAGAGATTGAAATGCTGAACCTCCCAAACCGCGAAAAGATTCTGAAAGAAGTGCTCACTCCTTTGAAGGAAGAATATGACTATATCCTGATAGACTGCTCCCCGTCGTTAGGCTTGATAACGATCAATGCGCTGACAGCAGCCGATTCAGTGATTATCCCTGTACAAGCCGAATATTTTGCATTGAGGGTATCAGCAAATTGCTGAATACCATTAAGATCATTAAATCGAAACTGAATCCTTCTCTGGAAATAGAAGGCTTCCTGCTGACGATGTTCGACTCACGTCTGCGTCTGGCAAATCAGATCTATGACGAAGTGAAACGTCACTTCCAGGAACTGGTATTCAACACCGTAATTCAACGAAATGTGAAATTGAGCGAGGCTCCCAGCTACGGTGTCCCGACCATCCTTTACGATGCGGATTCTACCGGCGCCAAGAACCACCTGGCCCTTGCTAAAGAGATTATCAACCGTAATAAATAAGAAAGAAGAAGATATGGCAACACAAAGAAAGAAATGCATTAGGACGCGGTCTCGACGCCCTGCTCTCAATGGATGATGTGAAAACCGAAGGGTCTTCTTCCATTAATGAAATAGAGTTGGCGAAGATTACTGTCAATCCTAACCAGCCACGCCGTGAGTTTGACGAAACAGCTTTACAGGAACTGGCTGATTCGATTGCGGAAATAGGTATTATCCAACCGATCACTTTACGCAAGGTAGTTCTCGGACAACGAGTATCAAATTATTGCAGGTGAACGCCGCTACCGTGCCTCTCAGAAAGCCGGATTAGATACTATTCCTGCATATATCCGGACTGCCGATGATGAGAACGTGATGGAAATGGCGCTGATAGAGAATATCCAGCGTGAAGACCTGAATGCCGTAGAAATCGCACTTGCTACCAGCATCTGCTAGATCAGTACGAACTGACCCAAGAACGGTTGAGCGAGCGTGTCGGAAAGAAACGTACGACCATCGCCAATTACTTGCGCCTGCTCAAGCTACCCGCACCTATCCAGATGGCGCTACAAAACAAGCAGATAGATATGGGACATGCACGGGCGTGATCACATTAGGCGACCCGAAACTTCAAGTAAAAATATTCGAAGAGATACAGGAACACGGATACTCCGTCCGCAAAGTAGAAGAGATTGTAAAATCATTAAGTGAAGGTGAAGCTGTGAAAAGCGGCACACGGAAAATAACACCCAAGCGTGGCAAACTTCCTGAAGAGTTTAACTTATTGAAGAAACAACTCTCCGGCTTTTTCAGCACCAAGGTACAACTCACTTGCTCCGAAAAGGGAAAGGAAAATTAGCATTCCTTTCGGTAATGAGGAAGAGTGGAACGTATCATGGAAATCTTCGACACGCTAAAGAAGTAAATGACAAGAAAAAGTAAGAAATATCAGTTACTCGTCATCACCCTGCTTCTCTGTATTTTACAGGTGGCAGGGATTGATGTGTATGCACAAGCCCTGTAACTCCAGTTCAGAAAGATACTACCATTACGCACCGAGAACCGCCGAAAGCCCGTGCCCGCAGACATCGTGAACCGGCTGTACAAGATTCGGTTGAAGAAAAGATTCATCCGATAGTCATTGACATCCTAAGAACTTCAGTCTATTGACAGTCTATCTGCAGCCAAAATACAGGTAGCCGACAGCCTTGACGCAGCCAATAAAAAAGAACTGAAGAAGATAGAGCAACCTGCCTCCATTGTTGTGAAGACCGATACTGTTCCGCCTCCCTCCCAAGACATTAATAAGAAAGATATTTACCTAATCCGACCAAAGCTACGTGGTTTGCAGTCGTATTTCCCGGTGGCGGACAGATTTACAACCGTAAATACTGGAAATTACCTATTATATATGGAGGATTTGCTGGATGTGCTTACGCCTTAAGCTGGAATGGTAAGATGTACAAAGACTATTCGCAAGCCTATCTGGACATTATGGACAGCAATCCGAATACGAAAAGTTATGAAGACTTGTTGCCCCCGAACTCCACTTACAATGAGGAGCAGCTAAAAAATACACTAAAACGAAGAAAAGATATGTTCCGTCGTTATCGGGACCTCAGCATATTTGCTTTTATCGGAGTTTACTTGATCTCTATCATTGACGCATACGTAGATGCGGAGTTGTCCAACTTCGATATCACCCCCGACTTAAGTATGAAAGTAGAACCGGCAGTTATTGACAATAACAACCAGTTCCGCTCAAACAGTTTGAAAAGCAAATCGGTCGGCTGCAATGCGTATTACGATTTTAAAAACACAATTTAGATTGATCTTATTATTGAAGCATGAAGAAATTAGTTAACTATTGTTCGATTATTCTTCTTTTACTGGTGGCAACGTCGCAGTAAAAGCGCAAAGTGTAGATGTAGTGATTCGTGAAAATGGTACTGAACGTAAGGAAAGCATCGACCTGCCTATGAGTATGACTTACCCACTTGACAGTCTGCTGAACGATTGGAAAGCCAAAAACTATATTGATCTAGGCAAAGATTGCAGTACAGCGGAAGTAAATCCTTTATTCAGCGACTCTGTCTACATCGACCGCTTCTCACGCATCCCGGCTATTATGGAAATGCCCTATAATGAGATTATCCGCAAATTCATCGACATGTATGCAGGACGCTTGCGCAACCAGGTTTCTTTCATGTGAGTGCCTGCAACTTCTATATGCCGATTTTTGAAGAAGCATTGGATGCATACGGACTTCCACTGGAACTTAGATATCTCCCTATCATTGAATCAGCTTTAAACCCCTCTGCCGTGTCACGTGCCGGCGCATTCAGGCCTGTGGCAATTCATGATCGGCACAGGTAAGATCTATGGTCTGGAGTCCAACAGTTTGGTAGATGAACGCCGTGACCCGATCAAAGCAACTTGGGCTGCCGCACGTTATCTGAAAGAGATGTACGCCATTTACGGAGACTGGAATCTTGTAATTGCAGCCTATAACTGTGGCCCCGGTACAATCAACAAGGCAATCCGTCGCGCCAACGGCGAAACGGATTACTGGAAAATCTATAATTTACCTACCTAAAGAGACACGCGGATATGTACCGGCCTTTATTGCAGCCAACTATGTGATGACTTACTATTGCGATCACAATATCTGCCCAATGGAAACAAATATCCCGGCAAGTACCGACACAGTGCAAGTGAACAAGAATCTGCACTTCGAACAGATTGCCGATCTTTGTAATGTACCTTTGGATCAAATCAAGAGCTTGAATCCGCAGTATAAGAAGCAAATGATCCCGGGTGACAGCAAGCCTTATACCCTGCAAGGTTGCCGATCGAAGCAATCAGCAATTTCATCGACAAACAAGATACAATCTATGCACATCGCTCGAATGAATTGTTCCGTAACCGAAAAACTGTTGCAGTAAAAGAGAATACACCTAGTACCCGCAAAGCTACAACAGCCGTTGCTGGAAAAGGCAAACTGACCTACTACACAATAAAAAGTGGAGACACTCTGTCAACTATCGCCGGAAAGTATGGCGTCACAATTAAGGATATACAGAGGTGGAATGGAATGTCCAACACCAAGATTGCTGCAGGAAAACGATTGAAAATATACAAATAAACGACTTCCTGCTTGCATCGTTCGGAAATTTGCTTATTTTTGCAGAAGTAAGCAAATGAAAGGATAACGAATATGGATAATCTGCCCCCTAAAGAAATAGCTGATGAAGAGATGATCAATCAGGCGTTCCAGGAACTACTGAATGATTATCTCGCTACTAAACATCGCAAACGGGTTGAAATCATCACGAAGGCTTTCAACTTCGCCAATCAGGCACACAAAGGTATCAAACGTCGTTCGGGCGAACCCTATATTATGCACCCGATTGCTGTGGCAGTATCGTATGTAATGAAATCGGCCTCGGATCACTTCTATATGTGCGGCTTTGCTGCATGATGTAGTAGAAGACACCGATTATACGGTAGAAGATATTGAAAACATCTTCGGGCCGAAGATTGCACAGATTGTAGACGGCCTGACCAAAATATCCGGAGGCATATTCGGAGACCGGGCTTCCGCACAAGCCGAGAACTTCAAGAAGTTGCTACTTACCATGAGTGATGATATCCGGGTTATCCTCATCAAGATAGCCGACCGCCTGCATAATATGCGTACACTCGGCTCCATGCTTCCCAACAAGCAATACAAAATTGCCGGAGAAACCTTATACATCTATGCGCCATTGGCTAACCGCTTGGGGTTAAACAAAATAAAGACAGAACTGGAAGATCTCAGTTTCAAATATGAGCATCCCGAAGAATATGCCGAGATAGAAGAAAAGTTGAACGCAACAGCCGCCGAACGCGACAAGGTATTCAACGAATTTACAGCACCTATCCGCGCACAACTGGACAAAATGGGTATCAGCTATCAATTGATAGCACGAGTCAAATCCCCTTATTCCATTTGGAACAAGATGCAGACCAAGCATATCACATTTGAAGAAATATATGATATCCTGGCTGTCCGTATCATCTTCTGTCCCACAAAATCCGGAAGAAGAACTCAACGAGTGCTTTAACATATACGTATCCATATCCAAGATTTATAAACCGCACCCAGACCGCTTGCGCGACTGGGTAAGCCATCCTAAAGCCAACGGCTATCAGGCACTTCACGTAACTCTGATGAGCAACAAAGGCCAATGGATAGAAGTGCAGATACGCAGCGAGCGGATGAATGATGTAGCCGAACAAGGCTTTGCCGCACACTGGAAATATAAAGAAGGCGGAGGCAGTGAGGACGAGGGCGAACTGGAAAAATGGCTGCGTACCATCAAGGAGATTCTGGACGATCCGCAACCGGATGCCATGGACTTTCTGGATACCATCAAACTGAACCTGTTCGCTTCTGAAATATTTGTCTTCACTCCGAAAGGTGAAATCAAAACAATGCCGCAAAACTGTACGGCACTGGATTTTGCATTCTCCATCCATACATTCTTGGGCAGCCATTGCATCGGAGCTAAAGTCAACCACAAGCTGGTGCCCTTGAGCCACAAACTGCAAAGCGGCGACCAGGTGGAGATTCTTACTTCCAAATCACAACATGTACAGCCTTCGTGGATAAACTTTGCCACCACTGCAAAAGCCAAGGCTAAGATACAGGCCATACTGAAACGCGAACAGCGAGGCATGCAGCAGGCCGGTGAGGAAATGTTACGGGAATTCTTCTCCAGGGAGGGAGTAGAGTACACTCCCGAAAACATACGAAAGATCTGTAATCTGCATACCCTCAAGACACAGGAAGAATTGTTTGCAGCCATCGGATTCAAAACAATCATTCTAGGAGAAAACGATAAAAACGAACTGAAAGACAAACCGACTTCCAGTAACTGGAAAAAGTATATCTCTTTCGCCTTCGGAGGCAGCAAGACAAACAAGGAGAAACCGACAGAAGAGAAGGAACCCTTACAAGATAGACAGCAAGAAAATATTGAAACTGACTCCCGAAGCTATCCAAAAGAACTATGTGATAGCTGAATGCTGCAAGCCTATTCCGGGAGATGACGTTTTGGGATATATAGGCGACAATAATCGTATCATCATCCACAAACGCCAATGCCCGTTGGCTACCAAACTGAAGAGCAGTTACGGCAACCGCCTGTTGGCTGTCCAATGGGAAACAGGAAAGTCCTTGTACTTCCCTGTAAATATCTACATAAAAGGTATTGACCACATCGGTCTGTTAAATAAGGTAACAGAAGTCATTTCACAACAATTGAATGTAAATATCCACAAGTTGAATATTGAAAGTAACGACGGTATCTTTGAAGGAAGAATACAGCTATTTGTACACGATGTGGATGATGTAAAATCCATCACTACCAATCTAAGGAAAATAGATGAGATAAAAACCGTCACCCGTATCGAAAAGTTCGAAGACCAGCCGAATTAACCAATACCAATTTCACCGCAGATTACACTGATTTGTCCATAACGATTATCCGCAACTCGTTTTTAATCCGTGCAATCTGTGGTGAATATTCTTAAGTCAGATAATCCAGTTCTTTACGCATACTAACCAATTCCTCACGTATCAGTTTCAATCTGTCCAAAATCTCCGCAGTACGGATAGTGGTTTCTCTGTTCATCTTCAGTTTCTGCTTGGCCCCCTGTAAAGTCATCCCTTTCTCTTTCACCAGATGATAGACCAGCCGGATATTCTCAATATCCTCTTTACGATACTGACGGACATTCCCTCCCGCCTTCTTGGGCGAAATAATAGGAAATTCCTTTTCCCAATAACGCAACAAGGATTCATTTACATCAAACATCTTTGCCACTTCCCCAATGGAATAGTAAAGTTTCAATTCTTTATTCGGATTATAGGCCATGGTAAATTAAAATTAAGAATTAAAAATTCACGGCTAGTCAAATACCTTACCGTGGTTGGCTGCAATCTGTATCATCTTATCATAATCTTCCGCACTCAAATCCATGAAATAATAATTCACAGGATTCTGCACTTTTCCTTTCACGTGCACTTCATAGTGCAAGTGCGGCCCGGTACTCTTGCCCGTATTCCCTACCTCCCCTATAACTTCCCCACGTACCACCCTCTTACCGACTTTCGTATTGAATCCCTGCAAGTGAGCATAGCGAGTGATATATCCGAAGCCATGATCAATCTCAATGGTATTACCGTATCCGGTTTCCCATCCTGCTTTCACGACCGTTCCATCTCCGGTAGCATATACATCTGTCCCCGGATGAGCCGAGAAGTCCATACCGGAATGGAACTTCGTCGTACATAAATCGGATCGATACGCGTTCCGTAACCTGAAGCGGTCTTCGAATCCTTATTCGAAATAGGCTGTATGGCCGGAATACATTTCAGCATCTCATCGTGATTCTTACACAAATCAATCACCTCGTCGAAAGATTTCGATTGAATATACAGTCGTTTGGACAATACATCCAACTTTTGAGTGGTATTTACGACAAGCTTGGCATTGGCCAAGTCCATAGTTCTTCGTAACGGTTCGTACCTCCGTATCCTGCCTGACGAATAGCCGGAGAAACCGGGTCTGCTTGTAGAATCACGCGGTACAGGTTATCGTCACGTTGCTGAATATCCTGAAGTACCCCCATGGCGTCGTCCAAACGCCGGGAAAGCACATTGTATTGCGCCAGTAAGACGGCTGTTTTCAATTCTTAATTCCTTCTCCGACGGAGAACCAAAAATCAAAAGCAATACAATAAAGCAACCCGCTCCCAGCCCCATACCATAGAAAAGCCGACGCAGAATACTAAGCGCACGCTGCCGTACGGTAGGGTAAATTCGATCATAAGTCTGCGTCTGTGGATTATAGATGTAGTAAACTTTGCGCATCTTTTTAAATATTTCGCTTGTTAATACGGCAAAAGTAATAAAAACAAGCTATCTTTGCACAGAAATTTTTTGAGAATATTTTTGGAATTCCTCAACTCATATCCCACAATAGATATTCATATAATTCTTCATTATATGTTGACTGCAAAAGAGATCAGAGATTCATTCAAGAATTTCTTTGAGTCGAAAGGACACCACATTGTTCCGTCGGCTCCAATGGTGATAAAAGACGACCCCACCCTGATGTTTACCAATGCAGGGATGAACCAGTTTAAAGATATTATTTTGGGTAACCACCCGGCGAAATACAACAGAGTCGCGGACTCGCAGAAGTGCCTTCGTGTAAGCGGCAAGCATAATGACCTGGAAGAAGTAGGACACGATACCTACCATCATACCATGTTCGAAATGCTCGGTAACTGGTCCTTCGGCGATTACTTCAAGAAAGAAGCAATCAGTTGGGCATGGGAATACCTGGTAGACGTACTGAAACTGAATCCGGAACACCTGTACGCAACCGTATTCGAAGGAAGCCCCGAAGAAGGATTGAGCCGTGACGACGAAGCTGCTTCTTATTGGGAGCAGTACTTACCTAAAGATCACATCATCAACGGAAACAAACATGACAACTTTTGGGAAATGGGTGATACAGGCCCTTGCGGTCCTTGTTCGGAAATCCACATCGACCTTCGTCCGGCAGAAGAACGTGCCAAGATTTCCGGCCGCGACCTCGTGAACCACGATCACCCCAAGTTATTGAAATCTGGAATCTCGTGTTCATGCAATACAACCGTAAAGCCGACGGCAGTCTCGAGCCGCTTCCCGCGAAAGTAATCGATACCGGTATGGGATTCGAGCGCCTCTGTATGGCTCTCCAAGGCAAAACGTCCAATTACGACACAGACGTATTCCAGCCAATGCTGAAAGCTATTGCAGCAATGTCGGATACTGAATATGGAAAAGACAAGCAGCAGGACATTGCTATGCGTGTGATTGCCGACCACATCCGTACCATTGCGTTCTCTATCACAGATGGTCAGTTGCCTTCCAATGCTAAAGCGGGTTATGTGATTCGCCGTATCCTTCGCCGTGCTGTTCGTTACGGATATACATTCCTCGGACAGAAAACAGGCATTTATGTACAAGTTGCTTCCTGTGCTGATTGAGAATATGGGTGACGCTTATCCGGAATTGATAGCACAGAAGACCTTGATTGAGAAAGGTTATCAAAGAAGAAGAAGAAGCATTCCTCCGTACTTTGGAAACAGGAATCCGCCTGCTCGACAAAACAATGGCAGATACCAAGGCTAACGGAAAGACAGAGATCAGCGGCAAAGACGCCTTCACCTTATATGATACTTTCGGGTTCCCGCTCGACTTGACAGAACTGATTCTCCGCGAAAACGGTATGACAGTAACTCGAAGAATTCGATGCCGAAATGCAGCAGCAGAAACAGCGTGCACGTAATGCTGCCGCTATCGAGACCGGCGACTGGATCATACTGAAAGAAGGAACTACGGAGTTCGTTGGTTACGATTACACTGAATACGAAGCTTCCATCCTGCGTTATCGTCAGGTAAAACAGAAGAACCAGACTTTGTATCAGATCGTATTGGACTGGACACACCGTTCTATGCAGAGAGCGGTGGCCAGGTAGGCGACACGGGTGTATTGGTAAACGAGTTCGAGACTATCGAAGTGATCGACACCAAGAAAGAGAATAATCTTCCGATACATATTACCAAAAAGTTACCGGAACATCCGGAAGCTCCGATGATGGCATGTGTAGACACAGACAAACGTGCCGCTTGCGCAGCCAACCACTCGGCGACCCACTTGCTGGATGAAGCGTTGCGCGAAGTATTGGGTGAACACGTAGAACAGAAAGGTTCGTTGGTCACACCGGATTCCTTACGTTTCGACTTCTCTCACTTCCAGAAAGTGACAGATGAAGAAATCCGTAAAGTTGAACACATTGTCAACGCCAAGATACGCGCTAACATCCCATTGAAAGAATACCGCAATATTCCTATCGAGGAAGCGAAGGAGTTGGGAGCTATCGCTCTCTTCGGCGAGAAGTATGGCGACCGCGTGCGTGTCATACAGTTTGGCTCTTCCATCGAATTCTGCGGTGGTACGCACGTAGCTGCTACAGGAAACATCGGAATGATAAAGATCATATCCGAAAGTTCTGTTGCCGCCGGTGTTCGCCGTATCGAAGCCTACACCGGAGCACGTGTAGAAGAAATGTTGGATACGATACAGGATACTTTGAGCGACTTGAAAGCTCTTTTCAACAATACTCCTGACTTGGGTATTGCAATCCGTAAATATCTGGATGAGAATGCCGGATTGAAGAAGCAAGTGGAAGATTTCATGAAAGAAAAAGAAGCGGCGCTGAAAGAAAGACTGTTGAAGAATATACAAGAAATTCATGGCATCAAAGTGATCAAGTTCTGTGCTCCTCTACCGGCAGAAGTGGTGAAGAATATCGCTTTCCAGCTTCGTGGCGAAATTACAGAAAACTTATTCTTCGTAGCCGGAACAGTAGACCAATAAACCGATGCTGACAGTCATGCTCAGTGATAACCTCGTAGCCGGCGGACTGAAAGCAGGTAATCTGGTGAAAGAAGCTGCCAAACTGATTCAAGGTGGCGGCGGCGGCCAGCCTCACTTTGCTACCGCCGGAGGTAAGAACGCCGACGGGTTACCGGCAGCAGTTGAAAAAAGTACTGAACTTGCAGGAATCTAAAAATAAATAAAAGAGGCTAAATAAAAAAAATAGAGTGTGTCTTAAGGTAGGAATTACTGTGTAGACACACTCTCTAATATTTTTTATATCCAAATCCGGACGTAGAGAAGGTTTGAATCAAGATACCAAGGGCTCGGTCTCCGACGCCAGTGAGGGACATCTCCGATATCGGGAAGCACAAACACAATTATAAAGTCTATCTTCCCTCACAAAAATATTATTTGCGTATATTAGCTTATATTTTTCAGGGTTGTCACAGTTTTTTTCTACCTTTGTGACGCAGATTAATTATTTTTCTTATCCTTCAAATAAATAAAATAAGTAATCACTAATACCTAAAGAATGATGAGAACACCCACTTGTCTATGCTTGCTGTTAATCTGCATGCTCGTTTCCTGTACCCCTACGCAAGAAAAACATGAAACAGATTACACATCTTATGTAAATCCATTTATAGGAACAGACTTCACTGGAAACACGTATCCGGGCGCACAAGCTCCTTTCGGAATGGTACAGCTCAGTCCTGATAACGGACTTCCCGGCTGGGACCGTATCTCCGGATATTTCTACCCGGACAGTACCATTGCCGGTTTCAGCCACACCCATCTCTCCGGCACTGGAGCGGGAGATTTGTATGACATCTCTTTCATGCCTGTCACTCTTCCCTACAAAGAAGCGGAAGCACCACTTGGCATCCACTCCAAGTTCTCCCACAAGGACGAAAGTGCTCATGCCGGTTATTATCAAGTACGCCTGACTGATTATAATATCAACGTCGAATTGACGGCAACCGAACGCTGCGGTATCCAACGGTACACCTTTCCCGAAGCTCAATCCGCCATCTTCCTGAACTTGAAGAAAGCGATGAATTGGGATTTACCAACGACTCTCACATTGAGGTGATAGACTCCGTCACTATCCAAGGTTACCGTTACTCCGACGGCTGGGCACGAGACCAGCGCATCTACTTCCGTACCCGCTTCTCCAAGCCTTTCGAGAAAATAGAACTGGACACTACGGCTTATTATCAAAGAGAATAAACGTATCGGTACAGCTACTATCGCACGCTTCGACTTCAATACTAAAGAAGGCGAGCAAATACTCGTCAGCACAGCCATTTCCGGTGCAAGCATGGACGGTGCTGCCAAGAACCTGCAAGCGGAAGTCCCCGAAAACAACTTCGATAAATACCTGGCTGAACCGAAGCGAATTGGAACCGCCAACTGGGAAAGATTGAAGTAAAAGGTGACAACGAAGACGACAAAGTAAACTTCTACACAGCTATCTATCATTCGATGATCGCTCCTACAATTTATAATGATGTGGATGGCGCCTACTACGGTCCCGATAAGAAAGTGCACCAAGCAGACGGTTGGATTAATTACAGCACTTTCTCCTTGTGGGACACGTACCGTGCCGCTCACCCCCTTTTTACCTACACCGAACCCGAGCGTGTCAACGATATGGTAAAATCCTTCATCGCTTTCTACGAACAGAATGGCCGCCTGCCGGTGTGGAACTTCTACGGCAGCGAAACGGACATGATGATCGGCTACCACGCCGTTCCTGTGATCGCAGACGCTTATCTGAAAGGTATCGGCGACTTTGATGCGGAAAAGGCACTGGCTGCCTGCGTAGCAACGGCTAACCTGGATAATTACCGGGGCATCGGACTCTACAAAGAATTAGGATACATACCTTACAACGTAACAGACCACTACAACGCAGAAAACTGGTCGTTATCCAAAACACTGGAATACGCTTTCGATGACTACTGCATTGCCGAAATGGCGAAGAAGATGGGCAAGAAAGATATTGCAGACGAATTCTATAAACGTTCTCAAAATTACAAGAATGTCTATAACCCCGCCACTTCATTCATGCAGCCACGTGACGATAAAGGTAACTTTATCAAAGATTTCAAAGCAGACGACTATACACCACACATCTGCGAAAGTAACGGATGGCAGTACTTCTGGTCAGTACAGCACGACGTCAACGGACTGGTCAATCTCGTAGGAGGTAAAAACCGATTTGCGGAAAACTGGATAGTATGTTCACCTATCATCCGGCAGAAGATGACGAGCTCCCACTCTTCAGCACAGGAATGATCGGACAATACGCGCACGGCAACGAACCGAGCCACCATGTTATTTATCTGTTCAATGCTATAGGACACGAAAATCGCACACAAGAATATGTGGCCAAAGTGATGAACGAGCTCTACAAAAACGAACCAGCCGGACTCTGTGGAAACGAAGACTGCGGCCAGATGTCAGCTTGGTACGTATTCAGCGCCATGGGATTCTACCCGGTCAATCCCATAAGCGGTCAATACGAAATAGGCACTCCCCTTTTTCCGGAAATCAGCTACATCTCGCCAATGGCAAAACTTTCACAGTACTCGCCCCCAAAGTAAACAAAGAAAATATCTATATCCAGTCCATCAAAGTGGATGGCCAACCTTACGATAAGACTATCTCACTCACGAGCAAATCATGAGTGGAGCAACTGTGGAATTCGAAATGAGTAACACCCCTAAAGCAATAGGCGTCATATTCGAAGAAAAGAATCCATAAATAAAACCAAACTTAACTGACCGAGAGCATGAACGAAAACTTCGATATAACTTATAAAGCCCTGTTTCGACGGTACTATCCGAGCCTGATTTTCTATGCAACCCGCTTGGTGGGAGAGGAAGAAGCAGAGGACGTAGTGCAGGACGTATTTGTAGAATTATGGAAGCGGAAAGACCACATAGAGATAGGAGACCAAATACAGGCTTTCCTCTATCGTGCTGTCTATACCCGTGCCCTTAATGTGTTGAAACACCGCAGTGTGGAAGACGGTTATTGTGTTGCTATGGAAGAAATCAACCAAAGACGCGCCGAATTCTATCAGCCGGACAACAACGAAGTGATCCGGAGGATTGAAGACCGGGAACTACGGAAAGAAATTCACGATGCAATTAACGAGCTCCCTGACAAGTGCAAAGAGGTTTTCAAACTTAGCTATCTGCATGATATGAAAAACAAGGAAATAGCCGATATTCTCGGAATTTCACTCCGCACGATGGAAGCACATATGTACAAGGCCTTGAAGTACTTGCGCAGCCGCCTAGATCCGCTTTGGACAATTATTTTCTTATTTTTATGGCGAGTATAAAGACTGATAAGTGTTTTTGTGTCTTGAATTGTATTACTAATATGAAGGAAAAGAAAATGAGTAATCTGAGTGAAGAAATAATAAACAGATATCTGACTGGACAGTGTTCCGAAGAAGAGCTCATCGAGGTGAACGCTTGGATGAAGGAATCGGAAGAAAATGCCCTCCGGTTATTTCGCATGGAAGAAATCTATCATTTAGGTAAATTCGGCCAGTATACCGACGGACAACGGATACTTCGTGCGGAAAAACAGCTCTATAAGAAGCTGGACGAAGAGAAAGGTAAACAGAGCAAACTACTAAGCATGCATCGCTGGATGAGATATGCTGCCGTTATTGCCGTCATTCTTCTTATGGGAGGCGGAGCAATCGGGTACTGGTTCTATCATAACGGGGCAGACCAGCAATTAATGGTCGCCGTTGCCAACGAAGGTATCGTAAAGGAAGTGGTTCTACCGGACGGTACCAGAGTCTGGCTGAACAACCTTGCGACCTTAAAGTATCCACGCGAGTTTTCTGAAAAAGAACGTAATGTCTATCTGGAAGGAGAAGCCTATTTTGAGGTAACAAAGAACCGTCATAAACCATTTACCGTACAAAGCGACGCTATGCGTGTACGTGTATTGGGAACCACATTCAACTTTAAATCCGATAAGAGTTGCCGGGTAGCGGAAGCAACACTGATTGAAGGTGAAATTGAAGTGAAAGGCAATAAGGAGGAAGGGCAGATTATTCTCGCCCCCGGCCAACGTGCCGAGTTAAACAAAAAAAGTGGACGATTGACCGTGAAACAAGTGGATGCCAAGTTGGACGCTGTTTGGCACGATAATCTGATTCCATTCCAAAAAGCAGATATCTTCACCATCACCAAAGCGCTGGAGCGTTTCTATGATGTGAAGATTATCCTGTCACCGGACATCCGGGCGGATAAGACTTACTCCGGTGTACTGAGAAGAAAGTCGACGATCGAGTCAGTGTTAACGTCATTACAAAACTCTATACCTATTGATTATAAAATTGTAGGAAGCAATATCTTCATTTCCCCGAAATAAGGAGATTGCTTTCGGCAAAACTTAAAGTTATTACTACCATGAAACTGAAAACATTCCTAACAGTAGAATGTTTAGGAGGATTCTTCGCACTTAGCTCCTGCACAGCCCCCACTAATGTGAAAAGATTATAGCGTTTTTGTCAATCCCTTTATCGGTACCGGTGGACACGGGCATACGTTCCCCGGAGCGGTAGTTCCGCACGGGATGATCCAGCCAAGCCCGGATACCCGGATCGATGGTTGGGATGCTTGTTCCGGTATTATTATGCCGACTCTACCATCAATGGCTTCTCACACACACACGTCAGCGGCACAGGTTGTGACTACGGCGACGTACTACTCATGCCGACTGTCGGCGAACAGCGATATCAGACCACTGATCCGCAAAGTCAGCAATTAGCGTATTCCTCCGCCTTCTCGCACGAGAATGAAATCGGCAGAACCAGGATATTATTCTGTCTTTCTTGATACTTATCAGGTGAAAGCTGAGATTTCATCTACCAAACGAGGAGCAATCCACCGTTACACCTTCCCCGAAAACACCGAAGCCGGGTTCATTCTCGATCTAGATTACAGTCTGCAACGACAGACTAACTCCGAGATGGAAATAGAGGTAATAAGCGATACGGAAATCTGTGGACATAAGAAAACAACTTATTGGGCTTTCGACCAATATATCAACTTCTACGCTAAGTTCTCCAAGCCATTCTCTTATACGCTCGTTACGGATTCTATCACCATGGACAATGGCAAGCGGCTTCCTGTCTGCAAAGTTTTATTACATTTCAACACCAGTAAAGATGAACAGGTTCTTGTTAAAGTAGGTGTGTCCGCTGTCGACATAGCCGGTGCACGGAAGAACGTTGAATCGGAAATACCCGGCTGGGATTTCGAGAAAGTGCGCAAGAATGCACGCTCCGCTTGGAATCAGTATCTGTCAAAGATAGATATTACGACTCCCGACAAGGACGACGAAAAACGATCTTCTACACGGCTCCTCTATCATACGGGAATCAGTCCGAATCTGTTTACGGACGCAGATGGACGTTACCTAGGAATGGATCTCGAAGTACATCAGGGAGATACGATAAACCCGGTGTATACGGTATTTTCATTATGGGATACCTTCCGTGCATTGCATCCGTTAATGACAATTATCGCTCCCGATTTGAACAATCAATTCATAAATTCACTGATAAAGAAACACCAGGAGGGGGGCATTTTTCCAATGTGGGATCCTGGCTCCAACTACACCGGCACAATGATTGGTTATCATGCTGTTCCCGTCATCGTGGATGCCTACATGAAAGGGTATCGCAATTTTGATGCCAAAGAGGCTTATAAAGCATGCCTGCGTGCCGCGGAATATGATACTAACCGGCATCAAATGTCCCGAACTGGTATTGCCGCATCTGATGCCGAAAGCGAAATATTATAAGAATTCCATCGGCTACGTACCGTGCGACCGCGAAAACGAATCTGTTGCCAAGGCCTTGGAGTATGCTTACGACGATTGGTGTATCTCTATTTTCGCAGAAGCAATGAACGATTTTGAATCCAAAGCCAAATATGAACGTTTTGCCAAAGCATACGAATTCTATTTCGACAAATCTATCCGCTTCATGCGCGGACTTGACTCGAAAGGAGAATGGCGCATCCCGTTCAACCCGCGTGCATCCACCCACCGCAACGATGATTATTGCGAAGGAACAGCCTGGCAATGGACTTGGTTTGTGCCGCATGATGTAGACGGGTTGGTCAATCTGATGGGCGGTGAGGACGCTTTTGTACAAAAAAACTCGACTCACTGTTTACGGTAGATTCATCACTCGAAGGAGAAATGATTTCGTCAGACATCAGCGGCCTTATCGGACAATATGCGCACGGCAATGAACCGAGTCATCACGTCATTCACCTGTACAACTACGTCAACCGCCCGTGGAGAACACAGGAACTGGTAGACAGTGTTTATCAAAGCCAATATGCCAACAGTACAGACGGACTGTCGGGAAATGAAGACTGCGGACAAATGTCTGCCTGGTATATACTCAACTCTATGGGATTCTATCAGGTATGTCCCGGCAAACCGGTATATTCTATCGGACGTCCCGCCTTCGACAAGGCAGTTATTAATCTGCCCGAAGAAAAGACATTCAGTATCGTAGTAAAAAACAACGAAAAGAAGAACAAATATATTGAAAGCGTAACACTGAACGGCCAACCGTTGAATACCCCATTCTTCCATCATCAGGATATTGCAAACGGAGGAACAATGGAAATCAAAATGACCGCCCAACCCACAAAATGGGGAGTGAGATAATACGTTTGATTGCTTACTATTAAAACATATACGCCATGAAAAGACTATTAATAATAGTTTGTGTACTTGTTGCACACTCTTTGCCAAGGCAAAAGATTGGACGCAGTATGTAAATCCGTTTATGGGTTCTCAATCTAGTTTCGAGTTATCAACAGGTAATACTTATCCGGCCATTGCGCATCCATGGGGAATGAATTTCTGGACTCCACAAACAGGAAAGATGGGAGACGGATGGCAATATACCTATACGGCTAACAAGATTCGTGGATTTAAACAAACACATCAACCCAGTCCGTGGATTAATGATTACGGACAATTCTCTATTATGCCCGTAGTAGGCAAACCGGAATTCAATGAAGAGAAGCGTGCCAGCTGGTTTGCCCACAAAGGGGAATCAGCCACTCCTTATTATTATAAGGTATATCTTGCAGAGCATGATGTAGTGACAGAAATGGCTCCAACCGAACGTGCTGTTCTTTTCCGCTTCACTTTTCCGGAAAACGATCATTCGTATATCGTAGTGGATGCTTTCGACAAAGGTTCGTATATCAAAGTGATTCCCGAGGAAAACAAGGTTATCGGTTATACTACTCGCAACAGCGGAGGAGTTCCCGAAAACTTTAAGAATTACTTTATTATTGAATTCGACAAGCCTTTCACTTACAAAGCTACGGTAGCCAATGGTAATCTGCAAGAAAATGTTGCCGAACAGACAGCAGATCATGCCGGAGCAATCATTGGCTTCCATACACATAAAGGAGAACAGGTGCACGCAAGGATTGCTTCTTCTTTTATCAGCTTCGAACAGGCAGCTGTTAATATGAAAGAGCTGGGCAAGGATAATATCGAGCAACTAGCCAAGAAAGGAAAAGAGGCCTGGAATCAGGAATTAGGCAAAATAGAAGTAGAAGGTGGCAATCTCGACCAATACCGTACATTCTATTCCTGCCTATATCGTTCACTACTTTTCCCGCGCAAGTTCTACGAACTGGATGCTACCGGACGGCCGGTTCACTACAGCCCTTATAATGGACAAGTATTACCCGGTTATATGTATACCGACACAGGATTTTGGGATACATTCCGTTGCCTGTTCCCATTATTAAATCTGATGTACCCGTCCATCAACAAGGAGATGCAGGAAGGACTTATCAATACGTACAAAGAAAGCGGCTTCTTTCCCGAATGGGCAAGTCCCGGACACAGAGGCTGTATGGTAGGTAACAATTCTGCTTCTGTCTTAGTAGATGCTTACATGAAAGGAGTGAAAGTGGACGATATAAAAACATTGTATGAAGGGCTGATGCACGGAACGGAGAATGTACATCCACAAGTATCATCAACAGGACGATTGGGACATGAATATTACAACAAGCTTGGTTATGTTCCCTACGATGTGAAAATCAACGAGAACGCCGCCCGTACTCTGGAATATGCATACGACGACTGGTGTATCTACCAACTGGCAAAGGAACTGAAACGCCCGAAAAAAGAGATTAATCTTTTTGCAAAGCGTGCCATGAACTACAAGAATCTCTTCGATAAGGAATCTAAGTTAATGCGTGGACGCAACGAAGACGGTACATTCCAGTCTCCTTTCTCTCCGTTGAAATGGGGTGACGCCTTTACTGAAGGAAATAGCTGGCACTATACCTGGTCTGTATTCCATGATCCGCAAGGACTAATCGACTTAATGGGCGGAAAAGAGATGTTTGTCACTATGATGGATTCTGTTTTTGCTGTACCTCCTATTTTTGATGATAGCTACTACGGCCAAGTGATTCATGAAATCCGCGAAATGACTGTGATGAATATGGGTAATTATGCACACGGCAATCAACCGATTCAGCACATGATTTATTTATATGACTATGCAGGACAACCTTGGAAAGCCCAATACTGGTTGCGCCAAGTCATGGACAGAATGTACACTCCGGGGCCTGACGGTTATTGCGGTGACGAAGACAACGGACAAACTTCTGCCTGGTATGTATTCTCGGCATTAGGTTTCTATCCTGTTTGTCCGGGAACG
>VOFH01004301.1_pt1 | contig 56182 bp, 106 predicted proteins | sample 5384091 | NCBI WGS metagenome assembly VOFH01 (sample SAMN12384727, study PRJNA508395) | human gut metagenome | isolation source: healthy gut G | host: Homo sapiens | reverse complement strand
GATTTTTCTAAAGCAATTAAAAAGTGCTAAGATATAGGTAAAAGTCCTATGCTGGCACTTTTTTATTGCAGATATAGATCAAAGCGTGAAGGAGCATAACATTTTGCATAATTTGTTTGTGCCTTGAATGAAACGAAAGGAATGATAAAAACATGAGATTAGATAAATACCTGAAAGTATCCCGTATCATTAAAAGAAGGACTGTAGCAAACGAAGCCTGCGACAGCGGCCGTGTGATGCTTAACGACAAGGTGGCAAGAGCCAGCGCAGAGGTTAAGGCAGGCGATGTGATCGAGATCGCATTTGGCACCAAGGCTGTAAAGGTAAAGGTTACAAGCGTGCAGGATGCGATCCGTAAGGAAGATGCGAAAGAGATGTTTGAGTATTTATAAGGGAATGGATAAAATCAGGCCAAGAAAGATTCCGAGAGAACATTATTGAGTATGGGAGGGGAGAGTTTTGCGCTTGAACTCTGGACATTTTCCTGTAAAACTGCTATTCTGAGTATAAGCAGGATTTCAAATAAATTTCTAAAGATTCTAAAATTCTAAGCTGTATCAAACACAGCATCTTATCTGAACTCTTTGCTTAAATCACTGATTAATGGATCGGGCAGAGAGTACGGAGAAAAACTTTCTGCCGCACAACAGAAAGGACGATGCCTATGACACAAAATGTATGGGAACAGGAAGCAGTAAAAGACTTGGTGCAGTTAGAAGAAGGAGAGTTTAATCTCTGCGATTTTGCATTGTTTTTGTCGGTTATGAAAAATGAAACAGCCCACAGGAATGTTTTGAGTATCATAATGGGTGAAAAGGATCTGGAATTAAAAGAGGTACATGTGGAAGAAGTTATTTTAAACCGCAGCGGACAGCGTGCCATCCGCGTGGATGCCAGAGCCACAGATATATCGGGACGCAATTTCGCAACAGAAATGCAAAATGACACGGAGCAGGATGAGATGCGCCGCAGGGCCAGATTTTATCAGGGGCTGATGGATACACCTGTTTTGAAATCGGGAAGAGAAACGAGATATAAATATCTTCCGCCAACGATCATTACATTCATCACCCAGAAGGATATTTTTGGAAAAGACCTGGCAAAGTACACATTTACAGAGCAATGCGAAGAGATAAAAGATCGCATCTGGAAGACGGGACAATAAAGATATTCCTAAATATGTCCAGTAAGAATGGTGAACCGGTACTGGTCAGCCTGCTGCAGTATATGAAGCATACGACTTTGGAGAATCCAGAGATCCTGGTAAAAAGATGAGCGTATAATGCAGTTAAATGAGATCGTGACAGAAGTAAAGCAATCAGAAGAATGGGAGGCTGTAAGGATGAGCATCTTATCAATAGGATTGGAGCGTGGAGAGAAGATTGGATTGGAAAAGGGACTAAATCAGGGAAAAGCACAAAGTATCCTGGAACTTTTGGAAGAAAGTGGCCCAGTAACTATGAAAACTCGTAAGATGATCTTAGATGAAACAGATGCGGAACGTCTGAGTGTATGGCTTAAGGCAGCTGCCAGAGCAGGATCTGAAGCAGATTTTTAAGTAAAATATGCTGATCAGGAGATGGCAGTATATAAAAGAAGAATTCGACGAGGATTAAATATCTGGGGAAATTTTTCCCAACTCCTTTGCTATGATCTGGTAACAGAGATAGCAAAGGAGGAATTGCTTATGAATACACTGTTTACCAGCCGTTTAAATGGAGTTTTATTTTAAACACATTATTGGAGCTGCATACGCCGGTTACAGTGTCTGAACTGACCGGGATCATTAACCGCAGGTATGATCATGTAACGGCCCCGCAGAAAATGGTTTCCCCAGATACGGTAAAGCGTTTTCTCAATGATTTTACCAGACCACTTCGGAACCGATTACTGCAGCATCCGGCTTTTCTGCTTTAAGAAAAACCGTTACGGCAGTCTGGTCCCGGATCATGATCTGGAAAATGTGACTTTATCTACGTATGTAGCTGCCTGTCTGGAGCTTACACCTGCTATGAATGTTCGTGGAAGATTAAAAACCGATCCTGTTATGCACCTTCACACGGCCTGAGATCTGTTTGTTTTTCTTCCCTTGCCCGCCGGATCGCGCCTTCAATGTCGCTGATCCGGCATTGTTTTATGGCTTTTTCGCTAAGGGTATTTTTTGTTCACCGTTTTCGCTGCCCATGAGCCGTTTGCCATCTGGACAGAGACTTTTTTCAAATAATGCTCTGGCCTCACGGCCATTTCGAAGTTTTTCATCATTTACCCGGTCTGCAAAATAGGCAGTAACCGGTTCTTTCCAGCCTTCTGGCAGTTCATAGCCACTCATTTCCACATGCTTTTTAAAAATCTCTGCCATTTCCGGGGCTGTATAGGACGGAAAATAGAAGGTGGAGCTAATGCGGCTTTTGATACCGGGGTTGGCATCGATAAATTCTTTCATTTTATTATTTTTTCGTCTACATCTGTTCCGCCGTATCCGGCAAAGATTACCAGTTTATCTTCTGCATGTTCTTCCAGTTTTTATCGCTGTCTGACTCAAAGGTGTCAAATCCGCCAAATCCGCCAAAAGAGTTAATGGAATCAAAGTTATTTTCTTCGTGAAGGATGAGGATGTAGACCTGTTCATTGCTGCTGAAGTTATTTAAGGTTTCAATGATCCGTTGCCACATGAAAAAGCCGGAGTCATTCATGGTGATGCACACCGGTTTGTCCTCATTTTCTGTCCAGTAAGGAACAAAGGTGTCGTTTGTTTTCTGACTGGCCATGAAGGAGCTGCCAAAGCAGAGAAACTGTCTTCATGCCAGTTATAATAGTCGTCGGCTTCATTATATGGAATAATGGGGAGGCATTGCCAGCTCTCTGACCACTGGATGCCAGGCTCTGTGGGGGTGGCGCCAAAAGGTTCTGTTTTTTTCATTCCCATCAGACATCCCGTCTTCCCATTCTCCACGCTGATTGATTTCGTTGTAGATACCTGCTAAAGGCTGATAGCCAGATATCCTTCTTCCAGTTTGGAAGCGTGTACCAGGATATATTGTGGTTCCCGGGGATTATTTATAAATTTCTGGATCTCTTTAAACTGCTCTCCGCCGTCTTTTAAGATCTGTAAAATCTGTTCTTTATGGCCGCTATGATAAAAAGGTTAAAGCTGGCGCCCACCAGTGATGCCCCCAGGCCATCAATCCTTATGCAGTTATGTCAAGCAATGGTTATTATTATCTTATAGCAGGCAATCCTAAATACCCGGACGGGCTGACAAATTTCCGCATTGACCGCATTTTGCAGATACAGATGCTGGATGAACCCAGAAAGCCGCTGCCGGACCAGCTCCTTCCTTTATTTCCGGGATGCAGCTCATGAGGTTTTTCAGGCCAGTGAGTACCGAAATGACCATCCGGTAATGTATTCAGATGAAACAGTGCGGATTCATTTAAGCTGTAACCCGGCGATCATCAACAATCTGATCGATGATTTTGGATGGAGCATCCAGTCACGTGATATGAAAGATCCGGATCATCCTGACTGGGTCCATGTGACAGCCAAGGCGAGTCTGATGGGTGCTGCTATTTTCTGTACTCATCACTGTAAAGACTGCAAAGTAATAGGGCCGGACAAACTGAGGGAAAAAGTGATCGAAAACCTGAGAGCAGGACTGGCGCTTTATGAATAAAGCTGATATTCTCCCATATATTTAATTGATACATATGTTGCTGTTGGGATCAAAATATGTGCCGGTTAAATATTATGGGGGGTGATCTTATGGAAGAAAAATATCGTCCGGGCGGCTTCACCGTCTGGTCCTTTCGGACAGGCATTCAGGCTCTGTGACAGGAGTCAATGATGTAGTGTCTTTTGATGAAAATGAGATCGTGCTGGACACTGAAATGGGTCTTTTTTGACCATAAGGGGAAAGGAGCTTCATGTAAAGCGGCTTACGCTGGAAAAGGGGGAGCTGGATCTGGAAGGCCAGATAGACAGTTTAAATTACAGCTCTAATGCAGCACTTAAACATTCCGGGAATCTTTCTTATCCCGGCTTTTAAAATAAGAGCAGGGCCGGAGGTATTTGTTGTATGAGTATGCAGATCCGTTATGAAGCGTGGCTGCTTTTTATTAAGCCTGCTGGTAGGTGGTTGGCTAATGCTGGTGTACGACCTTTTCCGGGTACTGAGGCTTATGGTAAAACACAGTTCTTTGTAAGGGGAATTGAGGATTTTCTGTTTTGGATCTTTGCAGGGGTTGTCACTTTTATGCTGCTGTATGAGCAAAATGACGGTGGATTGCGTCTATATGCTATTGTGGGTGTCCTTGTGGGGATGTCGCTTTATGACAGAATCGTCAGCCGTTTTCTGTTTGTGGTCTTGAAAAAGGCCGGTAAATGGTTTAAAATAAAAAAATGAATAAAAAGATGGTGACGAACAAAATGAGCTCTTACGGAAGATCAAAGCGTGTAAAGCGCGAAAAATGGGCAAACAGAATGGCCGTACTTGGCGTTACAATGGTAGTTATCTGTCTTGCAGCTGCAGTAAACGCAAAGGGCTCAACCTTGAAGAAGTCGGACCTGGATTATCAGCAGAAGGAACAGCAGCTGGAGGCACAGTTGCGTGATGAAGAAGAACGGACGAAAAAAGCTGGAAGAATACAAGGTTTATGTAAAGACCAAGCAGTTTGCAGAGGAAGTTGCAAAGGAAAAACTGGGACTGGTAAATCCAGATGAGATCCTTTTTAAAGCCTAATAAATAAAACAAAGGCAAACTGTAAAAAGGTGTCAGGTCAATTGCAGAATATGTCGAAACATTTTCTGGGAAAAATATGAAAATATGACAGATATTTCCCTCCTAGGTGCGTATACTGGATGATGCGCAGATTAGGAGGGATTTTTTGTGTTGTCAGGCAGAAATGAAAATGGGATTAATTATTATACAGCCAGAAAGTTAAAAGATATGTCACAGTCACTGGAACAGCTGGCAAAAGCCTTTGATGATGGGGCAGGGGAAACGGGCAGTCTTACAAAGGATGACGGGCTGGCTGCCATGCAGACCTGCGCAACACTGGTCTGCGGCAGCTGCGGCGGGTGCAGTCTTTATGAGGACAGCGAAAAAGAGGACAGTTATTATCTGTATTATCTTTTTGCGTATTTTTGAGCAGAACGGACATATCAGTGCTGAGGACATGCCGGAGCTTTTTAAGAAGGACTGCCGTAGAAAACGGGATTATTTAGAACAGTTAAACCGCAGCTTTGCCAGGGCTGCCATGAATCTTTCCTGGAAGAACCGTTTTTTAGAAAGCCGGGATGTGGTCATTTCACAGTTTAGGGAACTGGCAGTGATACTGGATGAGTTTTCCAGACAGATCGGCGGGGCTAAAAATATTACAGAGGAATATAAAGGGGCCATAAAAAAGAATTTCGCAGATACCACATTTTAGCAGATAGCATGCTTTACTGGAATATGACAACGGACGCCGGGAAATCTATCTTACAGCAAAGACCACCAATGGCCGCTGCGTTACTTCAAAAGATGCGGCAGAGCTGATGGGAGAGGTGTTCCCGGATACCGCCTGGCTTCCAGCTAAAGACAGCCGGAGCATTATTACCCGGAAGTTTGAAACTGTGCGTTTTGAGGAAAAGGCGATTATTACCTGACCTGGGGTGCTGCGGGGTTCCAAAACAGGGAGAACGGTATTCTGGGGATAATTACAGTTTCTGCGAAAGAGGCAGCAGTCAGGTGATGTTCAGCCTGTGTGATGGAATGGGATTTGGGGCAGAGGCCAGTCGGGAGAGCAGGCGGATCGTGGAATTGCTGGAGACTTTATTGGAAACCGGTTTTGCCCCCGCTCGGCCTTTAAACTGGTAAATACAGTGCTTTTTGCTGGCAGGTGGAGAACAACACCCGGCAGCCCTTGACGCAGGCTGTATCGATCTGTATACAGGGGCCCTGGAAATATTCAAACTGGGGGCACCTGGGGCTTTGTAATGGGACAGGAAGGCATCCAGGTCTTAGAAGGGAGACAGGTTCCTGCAGGCGCATTAGAACAGGCAGAGCCGGTATTATTATCCCGGAAGCTTTGGGACGGGGACCGGCTGATCATGGTAACGGACGGAGTGTTAGATGCACTGCCGGGAGACGATAAGGAGCAGGTCATGGGGCAGTTTTTAGACAGCTTAGAGGAAATGCCCCCTCAGGATATGGCGGAGCATGTGCTGGATTTTGCGCTGTCTTTTTTGTACCGGGAGCCAGAGATGATATGACAGTCCTGGCAGTCCAGGTATGGAAAAAGCAAGTTACAGTTCAGCCATGACAGCTTCTTGTTTCCATATTCATGAAAACAAGAAGTTGGTGGTTCCACCATATGCTGATTTGGATGAGAAAGTGCTTATGCAAGCAAGCTTGCAACACACTCCCTCATTCAAACCAGCGCATGGCTGAACTGTAACAAAAAGTAAAAGATCTAAAAGGAAATGCCCCTTGCTTATGGGGGAGAGATACAGGTATATTAAAAGTGCGCGAAAGCAGCATAGCTGTAATAAAGGCAGATATGGTGCAGACAAATAGAAAAAGCGCAGGAGAAATAAGATCATCATGGAGAAGCTGAAACAGAAAGTAAGGCAGACCATAAAAGAACATCATATGCTGCAGCCGGGTGATCCTGTGATCATTGCGCTGTCCGGCGGGGGCAGACTCTGTCTGCCTTTTAAGTCTGCTTGCAGATATGAGAGAGGAATTTGGATTAAAGATTAGGTCTTTGCATGTACACCATGGTCTTCGCGGGGAAGAAGCGGACCGGGATGCAGCCTTTTCACAAAAAATCAGTGAAGCTTTTCATGTCCCCTGTCATATGATAAAAGCAGATGTAAAACAATATGCTTCTGAAAATGGGCTGTCAGAAGAAGAGGCCGGACGTCTGATCCGGTATCAGGCGCTGGAAGAAACTGGAAAAACTGGGAAAAAGAAACAAAAGACCGGTTAAAATAGCAGTGGCCCATCACAGCCGGGATCAGGCAGAGACTATTTTGCTGAATTTATTCCGTGGAAGCGGGCTTGGAGGTTTAAAAGGCATTCCTTATGTACGGGAAAACATTATAAGACCTCTTTTAGATGCAGAGAAGGAAGAGATACTGGCATATCTGGAAGAAAAGGAAATTTCCTGGGTTAATGATTCCAGCAATGATACGGATCATTATGCAAGAAACCGCATCCGCAGTCATATCCTTCCGGCTGTTAAAGAAGAGATAACCACCGGGGCGGAAGCGGGGGATACGAAGGGCCGGATATCTGGCAGGAATGGCAGATGCCTATTTAAAAAAACAGGCAAAAGAATGGATCAGGGGAACAGGTCACATTGGCAGATGATTACTGTATGATCCCGGAAGAACCATTTAAACAGGCAGACCCGGTGATCCAGCTGTACAGCATCATGGAACTTTTAAACAATATGCCGGATCGGCAAAGGATCTGAGCCTGGTCCACGGGGAACAGACGGCAGAGTTGTTTGGGAAGCAGACGGGACGCAGGATCAGCCTTCCTTATGGCCTACAGGCAGAAAAAGTATATGGCGGGGGAAAGATCGGGGTACATGAAAATACCGGGAAAAAATAAAGGATCAGATGGCACTGTAAAAGAAACGTTAAAAACTTCCTTCCGGAGCCGGAATTTGAGGTTTTTTCTTAGGAAAAAGCCATGGAATTTCCGCAAAAAGATGTATACGAAATGGTTTGATTGTGATAAAATAAAGGATACGCCCGTTGTCAGGACCAGACAGACCGGAGATTATATTATGCTGGATGAAGACCGCAAAAAAGCGCTTCGCCGCTTTATGATCGATGAAAAGATACCTGCAGATAAGCGGGATCGAGGTGACACTGCTGGCAGACGGAGACCATATCATGTGGATCATAGGGTGGCGCATCAGCAATTATTATAAGATAGGGCCAGATACAAAACGAGTATTACAGGTTAAGATCAAAAACGGAGGATAAATCATGGCAGACAAAATTCGTGTGTTATTAACAGAAGAAGAAGTAGATAAGCGGATCAATGAGGTAGCAGAGTGCATTAATAAAGATTATGCTGGAAAGAGCATTCACCTGATCTGCATTTTAAAGGGAGGCGTATTTTTCACCTGTGAGCTGGCAAAGAGACTGAAAGTGCCGGTTTCTATGGATTTCATGTCCGTATCCAGTTATGGCTCAGGTACTGTATCCAGCGGAGTAGTACGTATCATTAAAGGATCTTGATGAGCCGTTAGAGGGAAAAAGATGTCCTGATCGTAGAAGATATTATTGACTCCGGACGTACTCTGGCATACCTGATCGAGGTATTAAAGCAGAGAGGACCGAAGGATATCCGTCTGTGTACCCTTCTTGACAAGCCGGAGCGCCGTGTGAAGAAGCAGGTGACTGTAGATTATACATGTTTTACTATCCCGGATGAGTTTGTAGTAGGTTATGGTCTGGATTATGACCAGAAATACCGCAACCTGCCATACATCGGCGTGGTAGAGCAGGAGCCTGAACAGTAAATTTAAGGAGGCAATTCGTTGAGACAGCAACAGACATTCAGAGGTTTTATGTTTATTATCCTGATGCTGTTCCTTCTGATGCTTGCATTGCGTTTTCCGTATGCAAGACAGGCAGAGGCGGTGACAGCCCAGGAATTTACCCAGGTTCTGGAAAGCGGAAGCGTGACAGATGCAGTGATCAGTCCAAATCCACAGACACCAAGCGGATATGTGACAGTTACACTGGCCAATGGTCAGTCCGTCCGCCAGAATGTATCTGACGTAAAAGATGCAGAGCAGCTTTTAAAGGACAATAACATTGATTATTCCATGGAGGAAGTACCTCAGGAGAATACACTTCTTACTGTGGTAATGCCTTTCATGCTTTCAATCGTTGTAGTAGTTGTGATCGTTACTATGATGAACCGTGGGGCAGCAGGAGGCGGTTCTAATGCCAGAATGATGAATTTTGGCAGAAGCCGTGCAAAAGCTCAGCCGTGACAGCAAGGTGAATTTCACTAATGTAGCTGGTCTGGAAGAGGAAAAAGAAGAAGCTGGAAGAAGTAGTGGATTTCTTAAAAATCCTCAGAAATACACCAGCGTAGGCGCACGTATCCCTAAGGGAATGCTTTTAGTAGGCCCGCCTGGAACCGGTAAAACCCTTCTTGCAAAGGCAGTAGCCGGAGAAGCAGGAGTTCCGTTTTTCTCCATTTCCGGCTCTGATTTCGTGGAAATGTTCGTCGGTGTCGGTGCTTCCCGCGTTCGGGATTTGTTCGAAGAAGCGAAAAAAAATGCACCATGTATCATTTTTCATTGACGAGATCGATGCAGTGGCCAGCGCAGAGGTACCGGTATGGGCGGCGGACATGATGAAAGAGAGCAGACATTAAACCAGCTTCTGGTTGAGATGGATGGTTTTGGTGTCAATGAAGGCATCATCGTTATGGCTGCTACCAACCGTGTAGATATCCTTGATCCGGCGATCCTCCGTCCGGGACGTTTTGACCGCAAGGTGGCTGTAGGCCGTCCGGATGTAAAGGGAAGAGAAGAGATATTAAAGGTACATTCGAAAGAAAAGCCATTAAGTGAAGATGTAGATCTTCACAGAGTAGCACAGAACAACTGCCGGTTTTACAGGCGCAGATCTGGAAAACCTGATGAACGAGGCTGCGATCATCTCTGCGAGATAACCGCCGTTTTATCCGTCAGGCAGATATTGACAAGGCGTTTGTAAAGGTTGGCATTGGTGCTGAGAAGAAGAGCCGTGTGATTTCTGAAAAAGACAAGAAGATCGCCGCTTATCACGAAGCCGGTCATGCGATCCTGTTCCATGTGCTTTCTGATGTAGGACCTGTGCATACAGTTTCCATTATCCCTACAGGTGTTGGTGCAGCCGGTTATACGATGCCGCTGCCGGAAAAGGACGAAATGTTCTGGACAAAGGGTAAGATGCTTCAGAATATCATGGTGGATCTGGGAGGACGTATTGCAGAGGAGATCATTTTCAAGGATGTGACCACCGGAGCTTCTCAGGATATCAAGCAGGCAAGCAAGCTTGCAAGAGCCATGGTGACTCAGTATGGTATGTCTGACCGCGTGGGAATGATCCAGTATGGCAGTGATGAGGATGAAGTATTTATCGGCCGCGACCTGGCACACACAAGTCTTATGGAAATGAGATCGCAGATGTGATCGATGAAGAAGTTAAGCGGATCGTAGATGAATGCTACAGCAAGGCGAAAAAATCATTCTGGAACATGAGGATGTGCTCCACTCCTGTTCTGCTCTTCTTATTTAAAAGAGAAGATCGGACAGGAAGAATTTGAAGGATTATTTAAAATCATGAACCTGTCATGCATAATGACGGTGAGGTGTAAAACAGGATCAGAAAGTGTCTGTCAATTTTGACAGCAGAAAACAGTAAAAAAATTCATATTTGTGCACACTTTTATGGGGGGTTATGCTATTATAATAGACGTAACCCCCAATACATTATATAGTTTTTGCTACACCCCATAAGAAACGAAATACCTTCTCCTGAAAAGCCTGGCTACCCCGCCAGGCTTTTCCCATGTCTGACACCTGGAAAAAACTGGGGTTTAGAAGGTTGTTGCAGTTAAGGACCGGTATACCGGCGTATTGCATATTTAAGAAAATTGATTTACAATATTAATGATGAGTAAGAAGCCATTTTTTGAAGAAAAATGAGCGGATTACGAATGTTTTTCAAGAGTTTAGGAAATAAGAGGACAAACGTGTGATGAGTGATACCCAGATAAACAGGGAAGCCCTGTTTTCAGCAGAAACCCAGGATTATCGTATGCCTTCAGAGCCGGATGCCGGTGATATGGTTACAGTGCGGATGCGGACGGCAAAAAACGGTGCAGATCATGTTTATTATATAGAAAAAGAAGAAAGCTGTTTTGATGAAAAAAAGCTGCTTCTGACAGTTTGTTTGATTATTATGAACATAAGATAACAGTGAAAGAAGCGCAGATACTTTATCATTTTAAGATCGAAAAGATGGTGAAGTCTGTCATTACAACCGTCTGGGACCATCGGATCAGGACACAGACCAGTTTGATTTTAAGATCACACCCGGCTTTCATACCCCGGATTGGGCAAAGGGCGCAGTGATGTACCAGATTTTTGTGGATCGCTTCTGCAATGGCGATCCCACTAATGATGTACAGTCCTGTGAGTATGTTTATATTGGAAGACCAGTGTATCAGGTCAATGACTGGAGCAGAAATCCGTCTACTATGGATGTAGGCTGCTTTTTACGGCGGTGACCTTCAGGGTGTGTGGGACAAGCTGGACTATATTCAGAGCCTTGGAGTAGAGGTCATCTACCTGAATCCAGTATTTGTATCCCCCTCAAACCATAAATATGACTGCCAGGACTACGAACATATTGATCCTCACTTTGGAAAGATCGTAAAAGACGGCGGTTCTCTGGTGGATCAGAATGCAGAGGACAATAAAAAGGCAGAGCGTTATGTAGTCCGTTCTGCTGACAGAGAGAATCTTAAGGCCAGTGATGCCTTTTTTTTGCAGAATTTGTAAAAGAGATCCATAACCGCGGCATGAAGGTGATCTTAGACGGTGTGTTTAATCACTGCGGATCCTTTAATAAATGGCTGGATGCAGAGCAGATCTATGAACGTTCCGGGGACTATGAGCCGGGGGCTTATATTTCAAAGGACAGCCCATATCACAGCTTTTTCCGCTTCAATGACAACAGTGACAAGGCATGGCCTTATAATCCGACTTATGATGGATGGTGGACGCATGATACACTTCCTAAACTGAATTATGAAGGCTCTGATAAGTTAGTAGAATACATTTTAAATGTGGCCAGAAAATGGGTTTCCCCACCTTACAGTGCAGACGGCTGGCGCTTAGATGTAGCTGCGGATCTGGGGCATACAGCGGAATACAACCATGCTTTCTGGAAGAGCTTCAGAAAGGCTGTAAAAGAGGCAAATCCACAGGCACTGATCCTTGCAGAACACTACGGCGATCCTTCCGGCTGGCTTCAGGGAGATGAATGGGATTCTATTATGAATTATGATGCCTTTATGGAGCCGGTCACATGGTTTCTTACAGGTATGGAAAAGCACAGTGACAGCTATAACGGCGGACTTTACGGAAATGGCCAGTCTTTCTTTGATGCCATGGCTTATCATATGAGCCGGATGCAGACGAATACTGTATTTACAGCCATGAACCAGCTGTCAAACCATGATCATTCCCGTTTCCTTACCAGGACAAACCAGGTAGTAGGCCGTATTGGTAATATGGGGCCGGAGCGGGCTTCTGAAAACGTAAAGAAATGTGTTATGAGAGAAGCGGTCATGATCCAGATGACCTGGCCGGGTGCACCTACGCTGTATTACGGTGATGAAGCCGGTGTATGCGGCTGGACAGATCCTGACAGCCGGCGAACCTATCCATGGGGCAGAGAAGACCTGGAATTAATGGAATTCCACCGCTATATGGCCGGTATACACAAACGCCTTCCTGCACTGCGAAAAGGAGCTGTAAAGCCATTGTTTGCAGCGAACCAGCAGATCGCCTATGGACGTATGTGGGGAAAGTACCAGACAGTGACTATTATTTCCAATCTGCCTCAGCCGACCACTATGGAAATTCCAGTATGGCAGTTAGGAGTGACCGATGAGGACATCTTAGGACGGCCGATCCTCACAACAGAAAGAGGGATACAACGCGGGAATATTATTCTACTATGTAAAAGATGGCATTTTGAAAGTGAGAATGCCTGCTTACAGCGGTGCTGTATTTACTTCTCATCCGGAAGATTTCTATCCGGTGTTAAGATCCAGATTTGTGGAGGACGGGGAAGAAGCGAAAGAAAAAAGAACGGCCGGAGGCAGCTGCACGGTCATAGACAGTTAAAAGAAAAGATATAAAATATAAAAACAGCCGGGATCAGACCGGCTGTGGATATCAGAAATATTTTTGAGCAGACTTTTTTGTGGTCTGCTCATTTTTTGATGGCACGTGTCTGGAAGAAGCTGCCGTTGGCAGGTTCTGTAAACAGAAAACATTATTTATGTAAAAAAGAACAGAACCACAAAGGCTCTGTTCTAAAAGCTGCCGTAGACCGAATCGAACCGGTACGGGTATCACTACCCACGGGATTTTAAGTCCCGGGCGTCTGCCAGTTCCGCCACTACGGCATATTTTTTTCATACATACCTATCGCTGAAATCAGAATGCATACGTGCAGGCACTATCACTCTTAGCAGGTATGTAAATGGGCGAAGGTGGATTCGAACCACCGAAGGCAGTGCCAGCAGATTTACAGTCTGTCCCCTTTGGCCACTCGGGAATTCGCCCATGGCTTTACAAGCAGTAATGATGATACCATAAGAAAAAGGAAAAATCAATAGTTTTATGAAGAAAAAATTTCAAAATTTTTTTTGAAAAAGTTACAGAAAACAATATTCCCAAAAATTGGAGATGTGCTACAATAAAAAATCAAAAACAAACTGGTTCCGACCATTCATATTTTATCGGAAAGAGGCATATTATGTACATGAAAAAAAACAGACCAAGGGGAGCAAAACGTACATTATATATTCAGACATTGGGGACGATGCGGCTGACTTCAGGGGATGAGATAATTTCGCTGCATACATCTATAACAGGGAAAGCCTGCCAGCTGTTTCTTCTTTTAGCTTATGCAGGAACAAAAGGCATTACAAGAACAGCGCTGCAGGATGCGCTGTATGACAGGAAGACAACAGATGCAGCCAATGCACTGCGTATTAATGCCAGCAGGCTGAGAAAGCTTCTGATGCAGTCAGAACTTCCGGAGCATACATATGTGATGGTGGATAAAAATATTTACTATCTCACAGAACCTGAAGGCATGGGGGTTTTTCAGATGGATGCGGTTCTTTTAGAGCAGCTGTGGGAACAGAGCCGGGGCGAAACGGATGTATCAGTCCGGAGGATTATTGGAAAAAGCGTGCAGCCTTTATGGAGGGGAGTTTTTAGCCCCGCTTTCCGGTGAAGTATGGGTGGAGAATTTAAGAGGCCATTTCAGGAGATCTATTTTAAATGTGTACAGGCATTGTGCCAGATCTTAAAAGCAGCAGGAAGATTATAAAAGCCTGGTCCAGGTAACGAAGGATGCTATGCGTTTATATCCTACAGAAGAATGGACAAAGCTGAAAATGGACGGCTTTATGGGAATGCAGAAGTATAAAGAAGCAGTAGAAGCCTATAAAGATGGGGGTAAAGCCATTTTTGCGGAGCAGGGAATGGCGGTTTCGGAACAGATGTGGGAACGGTTTAAGTCCTTACGCCAGTATATGGAGAAGCAGCCGAAAAATCTGGAAAACATAAAAGAGTGGTTATGTGAAAAGGAATGGATCCCTGGGGCATATTGCTGCAGTTATCAGGTTTAATTGATTGTTACCGTATGGAAGCAAAGGGCAGCAGAACGAAGAAGACACCAGGGGATATTGATGGTATGCACCATAAGAGACCGTCAGGGAATTGCCGTGGCAGAAGAGGAAAAACAGCAGGAGTATATGGACAAGCTGGATCGGTGCGTATGTACGTCGTTACGGAGAAGCGATATTTATACCAGATACAACCGGGAACAGATATTGATCCTGGTAAATGACCTGAAACCGGAAAAGGCAGTTTCCGTAGAAAACAGGATCATTGCAGCATTTCGCAAGGCATGCCAGGGAAAAGCAGAGGTGCAGACGGAAAGTATCCCATTAAAAGAATGGCTGGATGCCAGAGGAGCTGTTAAAAGCGAAAGAAAGAAGGAAAAAAGACAGAGCAGGGAAGCCGTGCCAAAGGAGACAGTCAGTTATAAGTTATAAAAAATGGTTACATTACGGTTACAAATATAAAAAATGTTGAAATTATTAAATTTTTCAGTATTTGTGAAATGGTTTATGAAATGCCTGCTGTTGTATGATTAGTTCATCAAAAAAATCATATATAACAGTGAAGATCATGAGCAGTTATCATGTTGTATTTACTGGTACAGTTATTTACGAAACGATGTACTATAGGGAGATAGATGAGGAGGAAGAGTGTATGGTAAAAAGGAATGAATTTAAAAGCGTTCACGTTATCTTGCTATGCTGACAGCATTATCACTGGCATTTTCCAATATTGGTTCCTGTGTAAATATGGTATATGCAGCAGAGGCAGAGTCCCAGGAAAACGGAAGTGAGGAAGAACAGGAAGCTGGCGGTGAGGAAGAAAACGGCGGTTCTGGGGAAGCAGACGCAGGAGAAGATTCCGGCAATGATCCTGAAGAGGGCGGATCCGAAGAAGAAAATGGAGACGGAACGACTCTGAAGGCGAAAATGGCGGAGAAGAAAATTCCGAGAGGAAAATTCTGGAAATGAAAATTCCGGGGAAAAGGGAGAAAGCTCTGATCAGGAGAGTCTGAAAAGGGAGAAAACGCTGGTGAAGACAGCAGCGAAAAATAGCTCTGGGGGAAAATGAATCCGGGGAAAATAAATCTGAAGAAAATAAAGATGAAAACGGATTCGGGAATGAAGGCAGCGGACAGTCTGGTACTGAAGAAGCAAATAGTCCCGAAGGCGGCAAGAGTACAGTAAAAGAGAAGAACCCTGAGGCGAAGAAGGGTACATACAAGCTGACTTACCCGTTGACCCGGATGAAGGAGCAAAAGAGAAGGCCCATCATCTGTGACAGCCGGCAAAAATGCTGTGTTTACTGTAGAAGCGCAGGAAGGCTATGTGATCAAAAATGTTTCCTGTGAAAGTGCTGAGATTTCTGCAGTAGAAGATATAGATACAGCATCTGCTTCCAATGCACAGAAGAAAAAATGCAGGAAAGAATGATGGTGAGAAGTTCCAGACTTACCAGATCGAAAACGTAGAAGCTGATGCAGAGATCATTGTTGAAATGGATAATGAGGATCATCCGTATATGAAGCAGAAGATAGTACTGAAATCAATGGTGTCACTGTTACTGCAAAATGGAATACCAGGGAAAGCGGTATTTCTGCTGATGCGAAGCTTCATGTAGAAGAAGTAACAGAGCAGTCTAAAGATAAAGTGGTAGAAGACATCGAAGCCGGTAAGGTAGCACAGTTAGATCCACAGGAAAACCAGATCCAGGATGTAGTGGTCTATGACATCACTCTGGCAGATGCGGATACTGTATACAGCGCATGGGCAGATGGAACAGTTCTTGTAACCTTTACAGGAACTGAGATCGAAGAAAAAAATCGCCCAGGCAGATAAGGTTTCCGTCCTTCATGTAGATGATACAGAAGACAATCTCACCCAGGTAGCAGCAGAAGATGTAGCCGGTGAGACCAGTTCAGAGGTTTCCTTTGAAGCAGAGCATTTTCAGAGTATGCTGTGGCATTTACGAAGAAAGTGGTGAAGGCAGCAGATGCTGTGGTTAGCCCGGATATGACTCAGGATCAGATCAACGATGCTGTTAAGGCAGCAGCTTCTGAAAATAAGGTTCTGGAAGTTCAGGCTGGTGATTATTCCAATGGCGAAAATAACCATAAAAAGGTCATCATTGATGCTTCCGGAATGACTGTTCTGTTAAAGGGCGGTGATTATATACGGGCACAGATCATCACCAGGGAAGATGCTGAGGTGGTGTTAGAAGGTGATGTTACATTTGAAGGGCAGGCAAAAGGAAACACATAATACAGCTGCGGCTGTGTTTGTAGAGAGTGGAAAAACAACTTTTAATACAAACGGAAATACGATCACAATTAAAGATTATAACAATGGTCTTCGTGTAGGACATGTAGGGTATGATAGTAGCGATGCAGAATTTAATCTGATCGGTGGTGGGACTTTTTTGATGTTGAAGAGTCTGTGACCATTGTTCCCAATTCTTATTCTGGCGGAGGTTATGATGATGGTCAGGCTGTAACTAAAGGTCAGGGCTGTGGTTTCACAGGTTCAGGCGTTGTTCTGGTAAGAGGAGCAAAGGGACAGAGACGTCTTGAAGTACATGATGCAGAGCTTAAATCTAATAAGAACCAGCAGCATGGTATTTATCGCCATAATATTGACACATCCAAGGAATATTTTAATGAACATATGGATCCAGTGGTATTTGATAATGCCACAGTCAATCTTGAGGCTAATACCAGTGATGGATACAAGGATGAGTCATATTCTGCAGATGGAAATATTTTAGAAGTAGTAAATGGATCTGTTTTATCGAGCAGCAACAATGGTTATAATCGCTACAATTATGGAGAGCCAGTGAGATAGGCAAAGATACGGCTCCGGGACGTAAGTATCGGTTTGCAGATTCTGAGATCCATATGGATGGAAACCATAATACAAATGCAGGATTTGCAAGTTCAAAAACAGTTATAGATAAAACTACATTTACCGCTAATGACAGTGAGGACTCCTGTGGTATCATGCAGATGGGTGGTCTGGAAATGACTAATGGCTCCGTGATCGAAGCAAACAATAACCCATATGGCGGTGTATGGATCGAGTATGAATCAGAAATCTCTGATTCAAAGGTAATTACAAATAATAATGGTGGATCGCGTTATTCATCTAAATATATGTCAGGTATTTATCTGGCAAAGGAAATTTATCGATTACCAATAGCGTCTTAGAATTAAAGGATAATCCAAGCGCTATTACAATCGCCAACCCTACTAAAATGCGGTTAAGCAGTATGGAAATAATGTAATTGCTGTTCAGTCTGGAGAGTATGATACAGCAGCAGAAACCGGAAATCAATTTGCAGATAAAACAAGAAATCCTAGGTCTGATAAGTATTTTTGGCCGTGATTATGTATTAGGCGGTTCCTTCCAGGCAACTACAGCGAATATGCGTTATGGTGATAACTTAAAGGGTATGCCGTTTGCAGAACTGAACCCAATGATCGGTTCTGAAGAACTGGGAAGCGGAGAAAATTATGCAGCTCCGATCAATACCTCACACACCGCATTGACTCGTTTCGACCTTCATCAGTCTGCAAACAAAGAAGCAGCATCTGATGTGAATGATTTTGTATACTATGATCCGAACACCGGTGATAAGTATGCATATTCTTTCCGCTACAACACAGCAGCAGAAGACTTAAACGGCACTGGCGGCAATGCATATGTATGGGCCCCTGTATCTGTTCTTCATTATGACGCAACAGAAGGCAAGATCAATGCTTTCGGTACTGCTGTACAGGGAAATGTGGCATTAGTCAATGCCCGTGGTGATGGCAGTGCAGTAGGAAATACAGGAAATCCGGAAGAAACTTCCGACCGCTATGCAGCAGACTACACCATTTTCGGAAACAGCATGAACTTAACTGAAGGCGAACTTCCGGTGGCTGTAAGAGACGGATACAAATTTGCAGGCTGGTATGTAGCTGATGACGAAGGTGCAGCAGTAGATTATGCAAGAAGCGGCAACTGGGCAGAATTAAATAAGCTGTTAAACATACGTTTTACAGCTGATTCTAAGGTATCTGAGGATATTAATGATGTATCTAAAGGACAGGAAGAAAAGACCATCTACGCAAAAATGGGTACTTCCAAGCCAGTATAATATCGTGATCAATTACATTAATGAGCGAACAGGTGCAAGCATTACTGCTTCCTACAACTCTGATTACATGGAGGAAGGCAGCAGCTATGATGTAAATGCCCTGCTTAACAAAGCGATTGACGGATATACCTGGATCCGTTACGAAGGCGGACAGTCGGCAGGCAGTTTAAATGGTGATCGGTATTCAATGTATATTATAACAGCAATTCTACTTCTAACAGAGGCGGCGGCTCTGGTGGTGGAAGCAGCAGCGGAGGCCATGGTTCTATTGTCACAAGCAATGGAGGTCCTGGGTGACCATTCAGGAGGAAACAGTTCCGTTAGCTGAACTTCCAACAGAAGCTCTTCCACAGGAACCGGTTTCTATCCCGGAAGATGAAGTTCCGTTAGCAGCTCTTCCAAAGACCGGACAGAGTGCTGGAAAAGAGAATCGTGCTGTTTGTATCTGCTATTGCGTTAGGCGCAGCAGGTTTCTTTGGAAAGAAAACAAAAGAAGATTAAGAAAAAGATTTTAAAAATTAACAGGATCCCGGCTTTTGGAGAAAAATCCCACAGCCGGGATTTTTTGCTTAAAAATAACCACCCTATTGCCATGCAGCAACAGAAGTAATATTGGATCGATGATCATCGGCTTCAACATGAGAGGATTATACATGTATCGCCGATAAATGTGGGAGGGAGCTATTTATAAATATACAGTGCTAAAAGCGGAATCCCCGTGAGAATCAGGGATAGATTGAATTTCAGGATAAAAGATCGTATAATATCTTCATATAGTAAATTTTGCACTTACGGAGGAATTATTTATGGGAAAAAAAAAAAACAAAGGCTATTGCAGCAGTGATGATGACAGCAGCACTTATGGGAGCTATGAGTGTTACTGCGTTTGCTTCTGGCTGGCAGCAGAATGATAAGGGCCGGTGGTATGGTACAAATGAAGATAACAGTCAGTGGTATTCAAATGGCTGGCAGTGGATCGATGATGGGGAAAACATTGCTCATTGCTACTATTTTGACGCAGATGGTTATATTTTAGTGAATACCACTACTCCGGACGGCTACTATGTTAATGAAAAAGGCAGATGGACTACGGATCGAATCTGGTTCCTGGCGGCGTGGTCAGGTTAAATATATTGATCCATGGGGAAATATGTTTGATATCCAGCAGTGGTAAAGAAAAAAGGGATACAGAGAAAAAACGTATGAGAAACGCATTTTTAAGCAGGCTGCAGTGCTTGCGCTGGCAGCAGCTATGGTTGTTGGAACTACATCAACTGCGCTGGCAGGTGAGTGGAAGCGTCATAAATATTATGGCTGGTGGTATGAAGAGAGCGATGGAAGTTATCCGACGAATCAGTGGAAGTGGCTGGATAAAGATGGTGATGGCGCACTGGAATGTTATTATTTCAAGGAAGATGGCTATATAGCTACGGAACAGGGTGAGAACATGCCTGGAATTAATGTCACACCAGATGGCTATACTGTAAATTACGATGGCCAATGGGTGGTAAACGGGCTTGTACAAATGCAGGGAACTCCTACCAAGCTTCCGGCAGGGGCTGTTGTAAATGGCAATGGAATCCGCAGAAATCTGCAGCCTGGCGAAACGTATCAGGTATCCAATGGCACATGGGAGCGTGATGAAAAAAGGATTTAAGTTCAAAAAAAAGCGGACGGGTTCTATGTGTATCCAGACATGGATATCAACTTTAAATACATGCATGATCCATATGTAAGAGATATTGTGGGATGACAGATGATGACAATGACGGAACATGGGAAATTTATGAATTTAATGAGGACGGATATCTGGATACGAGCATAAGTAAAAGTGGATGGACCTGGGATTTTGGCCGCTATGGGATCCATGATACCTATGGGTATTTAACCACGAATTATTATAAAGGGGCATGGAGCAACATGGGACCTTATCAGGTTGTACGCCGTGGAAATACATGGTACTGCGAAAACGGTACACTTCAGATTTTTCAGACGCATGTTGGCGTTTTACTGGTGATTATTCCCGTGATGCGTTTGCGATTATTGGCGGACTTGACCATGAACTCAGCCGTATGAGTAGTGGCAGCTATCGTAATGTAGAAGTGAAAGAGGTAAAATAAATTTCTGAGAAATCATTACAGTGATATTTCAAGGCTGTGTAAGGAAAACAAGGAGGCGGTCATTATTACAGTTAATGGCAGAGCAGCAGAAGCTTCAAAGGTTTTAGAAAGAAAAAACGAATAAATCATGAAACAGCCACCGACCGTCGGAATATTCATCCGGCGGTCGTTTTTTTTTTTCTGCATAAGCAATCAAAAAAGGACACCTTTTATTGTATAATTATGTTACCCACAAAACAACACGAAAGAAGGTGTCCTTAATGAAAAATTAGCATTAAAGAAGCTGGTAACGACCCTGGCGCAGGGGAATCCTCGGGTTTTATGGGAAATGATAAACCGAAGATGGGATATAGAAGAGAACAGATTCCACCAGTTGAAAACGTATTATCATGCAAAACATTGCTATTGTCATGCAGCAAAAGAGAAAATAAGTGTAGAAGGGGAGCTATTTATAAATATACAGTGCTAAAAAGCGAAATCCCTGACTGATAATGTTTATCATGGACGAATGACCTCGCATATGGTATAATTCATAAGATAGGCGTATTCCATTGATTTTTGGATACGATTGGAGGAAGACTATGGATGAGAAAAGGAAGGTGCGGGGAGCTTCCGCATTTATCTTCAGTGGCCTTTATTTTTATCGGTCCTGATGGTCCTGCTGACAGCTGCTGTGGGGGCAGTTTCATTAAGAGCAGGCATTATAGTTTCATTTTTACTCTTATCTATATTGGAATAGCGTTATGGCTGTATTTTTCCAGGAGAAAAGGCATCCTGGGGGGGACTTATCGCGTTTTCCCAGGCTTATGACCAGAGCAAGAGCAAGTTTTTAGAAGAAATGCTGGTGCCTTACTGTGTGGCGGATATAACAGGCCGTATTTTGTGGATGAACCAGGAAATGGGAGCTATTCTTGGGGATGATAAGGCTGCCATCAGGAATATTACCCAGATGTTTCCGGATATTACAAAGGAAATGCTGGCTACCGGCGGCGAAACGGTAAGTATACACAGTGCATTTAAAGATAAAGTACCGTGTGGACATGAAAGAGATCCATACAGAAGAGGCTCAGGCAGCAGCGTCTCAGTGCGGGCTGGATGAAGGCAATTCCATGGTGACTGCTATTTATCTCATTGATGAGACCCAGATGCTTCTTTATAAACAGCAGATCAATGACCAGAAACTGGTAGCAGGTCTCATTTATCTGGATAATTATGATGAGGCATTAGAAAGCGTAGAAGAGGTACGCCGCTCCTTCTGACTGCGCTTATTGACCGAAAAATCAGCAAGTACATTTCTTCCATGAATGGTATTGTAAAGAGCATTGAGAAGGATAAATATTTCTTTGTCATCAAGCAGCAGTACATTGCCAGGATGCAGGAAGAGCGTTTCTCTATTCTGGAAGATGTAAAAACTGTAAATATTGGAAATGATATGGCAGTCACCTTAAGTATCGGTATTGGTATGAACGGTGAGAGCTATGCGCAGAATTATGAATATGCAAGAACATCTATTGACATGGCCTTAGGCCGTGGCGGTGATCAGGCGGTCGTCAAGGATTCTGATAAGATCCTCTATTACGGCGGAAAAGCCCAGCAGATGGAAAAACCACTCGCGTAAAGGCCCGTGTAAAGGCACATGCCTTAAAGGAACTGATGGATAATAAGGATCGTCTGCTGATCATGGGACACCGGATGGCAGATATTGATGCTTTCGGTGCAGCAGTTGGTATTTACCGCATTGCCATGTCTATGAATAAAAAGGCCAATATCGTGCTCAATGATGTAACCTCTTCTGTGCGTCCTATGATGGAGCGCTTCCAGAACAATCCGGAGTATCCTGATGATATGTTCCTAAAGGGTGCAAAGGCAGCAGAACTGGTGGATGCAGGAACCATGCTGGTAGTTGTGGATGTAAACCGTCCAAGTATTACTGATGAGCCTAACCTGCTGCGTCTGATCCGCACGATCGTGGTTCTGGATCATCATCGTACCAGCAGTGAAGTGATCGACAATGCAGTTCTTTCTTATGTGGAGCCATATGCTTCTTCTGCCTGCGAAATGGTTGCAGAAGTGCTTCAGTATATTGCAGATGGGATCAAGGTAAGGCCCTGCGAGGCAGATGCCATGTATGCAGGTATTGTTATTGATACCCAGAATTTTACCAACCAGACCGGTGTACGTACCTTTGAGGCTGCTGCATTCCTTAGAAGAAGCGGTGCTGATGTTACAAGAGTGCGCAAGCTGTTCCGTGAAAATATGGTAGATTATCAGGCAAAGGCAGAGGCAGTAAGGGCGGCAGAGGTTTATATGGACGCATTTGCCATCAGTGTATGCCCGGCAGAAGGTCTGGACAGCCCGACCATTATTGGTGCCCAGGCAGCGAATGAGCTTCTTGAGATCAAGGGATCAAGGCTTCTGTGGTACTTACAGACTATAACAATACTATTTATTTCAGCGCCAGATCCATTGATGAAGTTAATGTTCAGGTTATGATGGAAAAACTGGGCGGCGGCGGTCACAGGACCATTGCAGGTGCCCAGATGCAGGGCATTGCAGTTGAAGAGGCCAAAGAACGCTTAAAAGCTGTCATCCGTCAGATGATGGATGAGGGAGATGTCTTAGGAACAAAACGGATATACCAGGTATAGATCTGATACAGATTAGATTTAGATAGATGCAAACATGGAAAGGAAGTTTTGTAAAATGGAAATCGTATTATTAGAAGATGTAAAGGCATTAGGTAAAAAAGGACAGGTTGTAAAGGTAAATGATGGTTACGCCAGCAACTTTATCCTTCCAAAGAAGTTAGGCGTAGAAGCGACCTCCAAGAACTTAAACGATTTAAAGCTTCAGAAAGCAAATGATGCAAAGATCGCAGCTGAGCAGCTGGCGGCAGCCAAAGAACTGGCAGAGAAGTTAAACAATGCTTCTGTAACTGTTTCTATTAAGGCCGGTGAAGGCGGCAGGGCATTTGGTGCTGTTTCTTCTAAGGAGATCGAAAAAAGCAGCTAAGGATCAGCTGGGACTGGAGATCGACAAGAAGAAGATCGTATTAAATACACCGATTAAGGCTATTGGCAGCTTTGAGGTGTCTGTAAAAACTTCACAAAGAGGTAACTGCAAAACTGGCAGTTAAGGTAGTAGAAGCATAGGAAGGTTCCGGGAGAACATTAACGATAAGACAGCCCGGGGATATAGCCCGGAAATGTAAGGAGATAATTTTTATGGAAGAGACCCTTATTAAGCGGGTGCTTCCTCACAGTATAGAGGCGGAACAGTCTGTTATAGGTTCTATGTTAATGGACAAGGGAAGCGGTAATCGCTGCATCGGAGATCATCACGGGCAGCGATTTTTATCAGCAGCAGTACGGGATCATGTTTGATGCCATGGTGGAACTGTTTAATGAAGGAAAGCCGGTAGATCTGGTAACACTTCAGGACCGCTTAAAGGAAAAGGAGGTTCCGCCGGAGGTCAGCAGCCTGGATTTTGTCCGGGATATCATTACTATTGTGCCTACATCGGCCAATGTAAAGTCCTATGCTGCTATTGTCAGTGAGAAAGCAGTCCTGCGCCGGCTTATAAAGACAACAGAAGAGATCGCGAATACCTGCTACGCGGGAAAAGAACCATTGGAAAATATTCTGGCAGATACGGAAAAGTCTATTTTTGACCTGCTGCAGAATAAGGGCGGACAGGAATTTGTGCCTATTAAGCAGGTTGCTATCAATGTACTGGAAAAAATCGAGGATGCATATAAAAACCAGGGAACCGTTACAGGTATTCCGTCCGGATTCATTGATCTGGATTACAAATTGTCCGGTTTCCAGCCTTCAGATTTTATTTTGATCGCAGCACGTCCGTCTATGGGTAAAACGGCCTTTGTCTTAAATGTAGTTGACTATGTTTCTGTGCGTAAGAACCTGCCATGTATGGTATTCAGCCTGGAAATGTCAAAGGAGCAGCTGGTAAACCGTATGCTTTCCATGGAGTCAAATGTAGACTCGCAGAAGCTGCGAACAGGTACTCTGACAGATTCTGACTGGGATGCAGTTGTGGAAGGTATTGGTATTATCGGTAATTCCAAGCTGATCATTGATGATACGCCAGGTATCTCTATTTCTGAGCTGCGCTCCAAGTGCAGGAAAATGAAGCTGGAGTATGGCTTAAGTATTGTTATCATTGACTACTTGCAGCTGATGAGCGGAAGCCGTAAAGGAGGAAATGATAACCGCCAGCAGGAAATTTCCGATATTTCCCGTTCCTTAAAAGCGTTAGCCAGAGAACTTCATGCCCCGGTCATTGCCTTATCCCAGCTGTCCCGTGCCTGCGAGACCCGTACCGACCATCGCCCTATGCTTTCTGACCTTCGAGAGTCCGGAGCCATTGAGCAGGATGCGGACGTTGTTATGTTCTTATACTGTGATGATTACTATAACAAAGATACTGAACATCCCAATGAGGCCGAAGTCATCATCGCAAAACAACGAAACGGCCCTATTGGTACTGTAAACCTGATCTGGAAGCCTGAATACACCAAGTTTGTAAATGCGGTGCGTCCTCAGGGAGGAAATCAGGAAGGATAATAGAATTTTGGCGCTTGCATCAGTTGGTGCAGGTGCCATTTATTTTTAGTCATAATAGTGATTCTCAACGCATACATTGATAATAAACGGCGGCAAAAGAGCCGCAGTTAATCAGAGTGATACGTGATATGAAGGAGAGAATGGCTATGGATGAGGTACATTATCTTATATCAGATGCGTCCAGGAAGGTGGATGTGGAAGCCCATGTATTGAGGTACTGGGAGGAAGAACTGGAGCTTGGGATCCCCGAAATGAAATGGGGCACAGGTATTATACGGATTTTCATATCCGGCTGTTTAAACAGGTGAAAAACCTGAAGGAAAAAAGGATATCAGTTGAAGGCGATCGAGCATGCATTGGAGCAGATGAAAAAAAGGACGGAAAGCTGGAAGGGGAGTTGACAGACGAGCTGTTGGAGCGTGATATGGACGCAGCTTTAAAGGAGCTTAAGGAAGAGGAAAGTACGGCAATGGTTGCTGCAACAGGAGAAGGAATGGCTCTTCCCGCCAGTGCAGAGGAAAAAATGGCCCAGTTCCAGCAGATGATGAACCTGATCATCGGACGGGCGCTGGAAGTGAATAATGAAAAGCTGAGCCAGGATATCAGCTGCCTTGTAAAAGAACGGCTGGCAGGTGAAATGGAGCTTCTTTTAAAGGATTCTGACCAGAAAGAGGAGGAAAGGTTTCGCCTGTTAGACGAGACGATCCGCTCTTTCCAGAAAAAGCGGACAGGAAGAAGCAGCTGCGGCAAAAGTGCCGTTTTTAAGAAAAAGCGCTTCGGACGAGGGGCTAAAGCTTTTTCACAGGAGAAGAGAAGTTAAGGAAAAGAAAGAGGATAGATTTTCTTAAGACCGTGAAAAATATCGAAAAATAGCAGGATATGTGCTATAATCTGATAAGCACATGGGAAAAAACACAGGGGCGCAGGAAGTGCAAAAGAGGAATCCTGAGTGGACTAAAAAGCAACAAATGACAACAAGTGAGGACACATTTCATGAATCAGAAATATACATATTACCTGAGATATGCCTGCATATCCGGTGCGTTAGCTGCAGCGCTGGCGCTGGGGGATGCTCTTCTGGTGACAGCGGGATCGCTGTCCAGAATGAAACAGCAGAACCGGCAGCGGCAGATGCTGCGGACGGCCAGGCAATCTCAGATGGTACAGATGAGACCATAGCACCTTTAGGACTGGACGGACAGGTACTGCCGGGACTGGATGATGTAGAACTTCCAGAAGATGCAGAACCGGCGCCTCAGTATCTGAGAGAAGGCGTGCGTCATGAGATCGTAAAAAAGCTTCAGCAGCGACTGATGGATCTGGGCTTTATGGATAACGATGAGCCAACGGATTATTTTGGCCAGGTAACGCTCACAGCAGTAAAACATTTCCAGAGACAGAATGAACTGCCTCAGGATGGTATTGTAGGTAATACCACATGGGATGAACTGATGGCAGAAGATGCCAAACATTATGCAGTATCTAAGGGAACACAGGGCGATGATATCCAGAAGATCCAGCAGCGACTGTATGAGCTGGGATATCTGGCTTCTGCAGACCAGGTAACGGGCAACTTTGATGATGCTACAGAAATTGCCGTTTTAAAGCTTCAGGGGTTAATGGACTGGCAGAAGACGGAAAAAGTAGGCCGGCAGACCTATAACCTGATGTACAGCGATGACATTAAGGCAAATATGCTTGCATACGGTGAAAAGAGTGATGTGGTACTGGCATGCCAGCAGCGTTTAAAGGATCTGGGCTATCTGACTACAACACCAGATGGTACATATGGCCAGGATACTGTGATCGCAGTTAAGCAGTTCAGGCAAGAAATGACCAGGTAGTAGATGGCTACTTAGGACCATCCACCCGTATTGTATTAAACAGTCCGGATGCCAAGCCAAATGGCTTAATGATCGGTGAACAGGGCGATTCTGTTACCAGAGTACAGCAGCTGTTAAGCAAATACGGCTATCTGCCATCTTCCAATGTAACTGGCTATTATGGCGAAGCAACGGAAGAGGCAGTAAAGAACTTCCAGTCACGCAACGGTCTGTCTACAGATGGTAAAGTTGGCGTACTGACCATGGCCAAGCTTACCAGTGACGATGTGAAGAAACCGGCACCTTCTACAGCTGCACCGGCTAAGGGCAACAAAAAACAATAACAGCGGAAAGAACAATAATTCTAACAAGGGCAATAACGGCGGCAATACCAGTGCACCGGCTCCAAGACCGGCATCCGGTACAGGCGTTTCTGCGCTGATCTCCGTAGCATCTTCCAAGCTTGGAAGCCCATATGTATGGGGAGCAAAGGGCCCAGCTCTTTTGACTGTTCCGGTTTTGTATACTGGTGCTTAAAGCAGGTAGGCGTAAGCCAGAGTTATATGACTTCTTCAGGCTGGAGAAGTGCAGGACGTTATACAAAGGTAAGCAATTTTGGAGATATCCAGGCGGGCGATATCGTAGTTGTAAGAGGCCACGTAGGTATTGCAGCAGGCGGCGGAACTGTTATTGATGCTTCATCCAGTAATGGTAAGGTTGTCCACAGAAGCTTAAGCCAGTGGTGGAGAAATAACTTTATCTGCGCATGGCGTATCTTTTAAACAGTAGCATACACCCGGTTTTGCGCCTGTGGGCGCAGGTATATTAACAAAGGAGGAGACATTTATGCAGACGATCCTGGTATGTGATGATGATAAACAGATTGTAGAGGCCATTGATATTTATCTTACAGGAGAAGGCTTTAAAGTTATAAAAACCTATGACGGATATGAAGCTCTGGAATATCTGGAGACACAGTCCGCAGATCTTTTGATCTTAGATGTGATGATGCCGGGACTGGATGGTATACGTACTACCTTAAAGGTACGTGAGACTAGCAGTATTCCGATCATTATCCTTTCTGCAAAATCAGAGGATGCAGATAAGATCCTGGGACTTAATATCGGTGCAGATGATTATATTACAAAGCCATTTAACCCGTTAGAACTGGTAGCAAGAGTCAAATCCCAGCTGCGCCGGTACACACAGCTTGGGAACATGAGCCAACAGGCAGAAGGCCAGGTTTACAAGTGTGGCGGTCTCCAGATCAATGATGACAATAAGGAGGTTACTGTAGATGGAGAGCCGATCAAACTGACGCCTATTGAGTATAACATCCTTTTGCTTCTGGTTAAGAATGCAGGAAAGGTATTCTCTATTGATGAGATCTACGAAAGATCTGGAACGAGGAAGCCATTGGTGCAGATAATACAGTAGCTGTCCACATTCGTCATATCCGGGAAAAGATTGAGATCAACCCGAGAGAGCCAAAATATCTGAAGGTAGTATGGGGCGTAGGCTATAAGATCGAGAAACAGTAGGTGGCCTATGGAAAAAAAAAAAATCGTTTGGTCTGAGAAAATGGAAGGTGCTGCTGTCCGTGTTTCATGTGATCTTTCTGGTCATTACACTGGCGGGTATCAGTGCCATGTATTTAAACGGCGGATACGGTAAAGGTATCCGCTGGATTTATGATGAAACATATGAGGATTCAAATGCATTCTGCTCCCAGCTGGGCATAGATATCAGCAATATTTTTACCTATATCGGCTATAAGGATATGTTTGAAACGAATGGTGTTCTGGACATGCATAAGAATATTGTGCGTATTACAGACGGACCAGGCGTAGATGAAAATATGACACTGGACCAGATCGTCCGTTATGCAAAAATCCGCGGATATTACCTGGGGGAAGATTTTACAGTTCAGGGGTCTCCTATGGCCATGGACGATGATGACATGGAAATCACCGTAGAATATAAAACGGATAACCCAGGTCTGGCAGATGCAGATGGCCTGGAGACCAGGATGACTAAAGAGGAAATGGCTCTTGATATCCTGGATCGTCTGGGAAAATATTATACGATCTATTATAATTTCATCAGTAATAATACAAATGTCCGGTTCCGTATCTTTTATAAAAGCGATAGTGGGGAAGAAGCGGTTTATACGAATGTTCCATCTATGTCCTTAGATGAGCTGAGAGGTTTTGGAAAATATTTATTTATTCCTGGAAATACCATCCGTATGGAAAGCAATCTGGCTTTGATACCGGAAAATGCGGCTTCCTGTTGGAAACCTGGAATCCATTTGACAATGACCAGAATTACATGGTAGTTTCTGTGGATACAAATTATCCATATGTTGATAAATATGCAAAGGAAGCAGGAGAATATAAAGGTGCCCGTTCTGCTTTTTATTGTAGGAATGGGTGCTGTGATCGCCGGAATGGTCGGATTTTTACCACGTTGGTAGCACTGGTGCTTTTGTCTGGTCATGAAGATGAGCTGGGTGGTGAGATCGCCTGTTCCCCATTGATAAAATGTATACGGAGTCCTGTGTGCTTTTTGTTGTGCGGCAGCAACAGCCGGTATTTTGTACTTTTTGCAGAAAGCTGGGTATTCTGGTCATTGGTCTGTTTGCTTCAGAAGAACATCTGGCTTACTGGAATAAATTATTAAAATATGTGATACTTTATGGATGCGGTATTCTCTGTGGCTTCAGTCTTTTAAGGCGTTATAAGGCCAATACATTATGGGAGAAAAGCATTGCAAAAAAGGCAGTAAATGCTTCAAAAGATTATATTGCCAAAGCCAGTTTTGTGGCAGGTACCAGCCTTTGTTATCTGCTGTTTTAGTTGTTAATGGCATGATGATGTGGGGGAACGCTGTTCCTTTTGCCTATAAAGATGAAAAACTGACTTCACGTATTTTATTTTATGTATGCGCTGTTTTGTTTGTGGGACTGGATGGCTGGATCTACCACAGGCTGTTTCGTAAGGCAGAGCAGAAAGATCTTTTGAATAATGCCATTACCTGCATTGCAAAGGTGATACCGGTTTCAGGCTGGACACAAAAAGCTTACCGGAAAAGAAAGAACAGTAGGAGATCATATTAATAATATTGGAAGTGGTCTGGATACAGCACTACAGGAAAAGGTAAAAGTGAGCGCTTAAAAGCGGACCTGATCGCTAATGTTTCCCATGATATTAAGACTCCCCTTACATCCATTATCAACTATGTGGATCTGTTAAAGAGGCAGAAGATACAGGATCCCCAAGATCGCCTCTTATCTGGAAGTCCTGGACCAGAAATCCCAGCGTTTAAAGACATTGACAGAGGATCTGGTAGAAGCATCCAAGGCAAGTTCCGGCAACCTGAAGCTGGAAGTGACAGATATTGACCTGGTAGAGCTGGTGCAGCAGACAAATGGTGAATTTGAGGAACGTTTTGACCAGCGCCATTTAAAGATCATCTCTGATTTCCCGGATGGCATGATCATTATTAAGGCAGATGGGCGCAGATTATGGCGTGTTCTTGAAAATCTTTATACCAATGCTTTTAAATATGCCCAGGAAGGCAGCCGGGTATATGTGGATGTGGCTTCTGTAGATGGAAAAGCCATTTTTACTATGAAAAATATTTCGGAAAAGCCGTTAAATATCAGCCCGGATGAACTGACAGAACGTTTTGTCAGAGGAGATGTGGCGCGGACCACAGAAGGCAGCGGATTAGGGCTTTCCATTGCCCGGAGTCTGACTCAGCTGCAGAACGGTGAATTTGTGATCACAATTGATGGTGATCTGTTTAAGGCTCAAGTGATTTTTGAGGAAGAACGTCAGGAAACCAGAGCGGAAATGCGTTCGGAACGGGCTGCGGAAGAGGAAGCAGCGCAAGAGGGAGCAGATGCAGAGACTGAAAAGTTAGACCGGCCTTCGGAAATAACTCCCTATGGCTGGAATGTGACAGTAGAAGCAAATCTCCATTTAACGGAAAAAAGAGGTCCTGATCCGGGGCGGAATGAAGAAGCAGGGATCGTAGGCCGTAAGAAGATCCTGTGACAATCAGAGAGAACCATTATAAAGAAAGACAGGAAAATACATATGTACGAGACAAGTAAGATCCATGAGATAGCAGAAAAAAGGCAGAAGAGATCGCCGGGATCCAGCATTCTGTTTTTGATATGGCAGAATATGGTTTTGAGGTGTACAACAGTGCTGCATATCTGGAAGAGCTTCTGGAAAAAGAAGGTTTTACAGTAGAGCGGGCATCGGCGGTATGAAAACTGCTTTTGTTGGAACCTGCGGAAGCGGAAAACCAGTGATCGGTATTCTGGCAGAGTATGATGCGCTGCCAAATATGAGCCAGAAAGCAGGAGAAACAAAGCCGTGTCCCATTGAAGGAAGAAATACGGCCATGCCTGCGGACACAGCGCTCTGGCAGCAGGAACGGTTGGCGCAGCGATCATTGCCAAAGAATATTTGAAAGAGACCGGAAAAACAGGAACTGTAAAGATTTTGGCTGTCCGGCGGAAGAAACTGGTTTTGGTAAGAGCTTTATGGTCAAGAGGCTGTTTTGAAGGCCTTGATATGTGTTTTACCTGGCATCCCATAGACCGTACGACTCTCTGGGGCCGTACACTTGCCTACTATAAAGTCCGCTTTGATTTTAAAGGGATCACGGCTCATGCAGGCGGTGCGCCGGAACTGGGCCGCAGCGCTGGATGCCTGCGAACTGATGAATGTAGGTGTTAATTACCTGCGGGAGCACATTATTTCTACGGCGAGAGTGCATTATGCATATCTGGATGCAGGCGGCGAAGCACCGAATATTGTACAGGATCATGCTTCTCTTTTTATACTTTATCAGAGCGCCTAAGATGTCAGACTGTGATGCTATTTTAGCCCGTATAAAGAAGATCGCCCAGGGCGCGGCTTTAATGACAGAAACAGATGTTAATATCAAGGTTTTGGCGGTTTATATGATAATTTTCCAAATCCAACTGCTTCCTGCATTCTTTCGGATGCGTTTGTAGCAGAGGGCGGACCTGATTTTACAGAGGAAGAGTTTGCCATTGCAAGAAAATTCCTGGATATTTTAAGCCCCCAGGCCAGGGAAGCAGCGATTAAAGAAGGTGCAAAGGCAGAGGGCATCAGCGAGGAAGAATTTGCCAAAGACCGCTGATCGCCCAGGTGGAACCAGTGAATGACCGCGTAATGGAGCGCTAGTATACAGCGTTTACAGACGTAGGAGATGTAAGCTATATTGTGCCTACCACCCAGTATTCCGGAACTACCAGCATTCCAGAAACCGGTCTTCATACCTAGCAGTTTGCAGCACAGGTGGGTACTTCCATTGGTGATAAGGGAAGTATTGCAGTAGCCCGTGCCATTGCAAGAGCCTGTGCAGAAGTCTGGGAGAACCCGGAAGCAGTAAATACTGCAAAGGAGGAGCTGTTAGAAGCCACAGGCGGCGTATATGTTTTTCAATCCCGGATGGCATTGAGCCGGGAGATGGAATGTAAAAAAGAAAATCCAATACAGACCAGGGAAAAAGAAATAGTTTACTGCGTGGCAGGTTAAGAACGATCAGCCTGTGCTAGGCGGATAAACTCATCCATTTCCCTGGTTTTCCATTTACTTTTGTGATAGAAGATTTGCTGATACATACTCAGCTGATAGTCTGTTACATTTAAAACGGTCAGTTTCCCGGCAGCAATGGTTTTGGCTACTGCAAAATAAGGCAGATAAGAGATACCCCCATTTTCCAGGATCATGCGGATGATGAATTCTGTATTGCTGCTTTCAAGAGAAGGTGTCAGAATGATTTCTTTGGTTTCTAGGAATTGATCTAGTTCTTTTCGGTAGTTTTCATTTTTTCTGTAAGGAAAAAAATGGGTTTCCCAACAATTCTTCTACTGTTACTTCTGGTTTCTTTGCAATCTCCAGATCTGGTTTGCCACAAAAACAATATTTTCTTTTTTTTCTCCCATTCTTTTGACCAGTGATTGTTATATCTGGGACGGTCCAGTATATAGATCGATCTAGCTGGTTACATTCCATATGTTCAATTAATTCTTTTGGAGTTCCTGTAGTAAGTTTTAGAGGAACTTTGGGATAATGCTTGCGAAAATATCCCAGGATAGGTGGAAGCTTAGTGAAAAACAGAGATTCGATTACTCCTACGTGAAGAGGGGAATGAAGCTCCTGTTCCTGACGAATATCGGCTTCTGTCTGATTTATTTCTTCAAAAATCCGTCCTACATGTTCCCTGAGACACTGCCCTTGGGCAGTAAGGGGGCTATTTTTCGTCCCATACGCTCAAAGAGACGTGTAGCCAGTTCTTTTCTCTAACAGACGTATCTGCACTGTAACAGCAGACTGCGAATATCCTAGAATGTCGGCTGCTTTTGAGAAGCTTTCCGTTTGTGCGATCATCATAAAGGTTTGAAGTTGTCGAAATTCCATCTGAGGTATCCTCCAGCCATTTGTTTTATTATGAAAAAAATTTTCAACAAATATATATATTTATTGAATTGGATTTTAACTAACCTGCATGATATAATATGCCATGTAAAAAATCAATAGGTAATTTTAACAAAATCAAGGAAGTCCCCTGTTTCTATTGCGTAAAGCCATAAGTATAGATGTGACTTACTTGCATTAGGAGGGTATTATGGCACTTATTAGTGTATTTGATGTCCTTGGTCCCAATATGATTGGACCATCTAGTTCTCATACAGCCGGGGCCTGTTCTATTGCGCTTCTGGCGCGGAAAATGATTCAGGCACTTTAAAGGAGGTTACATTTACTCTTTACGGGTCTTTGCCCGTACGCATCAGGGTCATGGTACAGACCGGGCGCTTTTAGGTGGAATCATGGGATTTTCCACAAATGATCGACGGATTCCAGATTCTTTTGAAATTGCAAAGAAGAAGGGACTTAAATTTCATTTTCTGGTAAATGAAGCAGAAACGGATATTTATCCTAATACGGTAGATGTTGATATGGTCAATACAAATGATCAGAAAAATGTCTGTTCGGGGGTGAATCCATTGGTGGAGGAAAGATCGCATCAGCAGGATCAACCAGGTAGAAGTTAATTTTCAGGAGAATACAGTACGCTGATCGTGATCCACTATGATAAGCCAGGTGTGATCGCCCATATTACAAAATGCCTTAGTGACCAGAATGTGAACATTGCTTTTATGAAGCTGTTCCGCACGGCAAAGGGCAGATAGCTTATAGCATCGTAGAATCAGATGGAGTTTTGCCGGAGGGGAGTTACCAGTGGAATCCGGGAAAATCCATTTGTTCAGGAAGTTATGCTGATTCAGAAACAGCAACTTTCATAAAAATATACAAATTAGTTGGAGGAAAATCATCATGTACAGAAACAAAGAAGATTCGTGAGATTGCTGAGAGAAAAATCAGATGAGATCGCTCAGATCCAGCACTCTATTTTGATCTGGCAGAGTATGGATACGAGGTTCAAAAAAGTGCGTCTTATCTGGAAGCACTTCTGGAAAAAGAAGGTTTCCAGGTAGACGTGGGATTGGCGATATTGAAACCGCGTTTGTAGGAACCTATGGAAGCGGGAATCCAGTGATCGGTATTCTGGCAGAATTTGATGCGCTGCCAAACTTAAGCCAGAAAGCAGGAGAAACAAAGCGGTGTCCCATCGAAGGAAAAGCATATGGACATGCTTGTGGACACAGCGCACTGGCGGCTGGAACTGTAGGTGCAGCGATCGTGGCCAAGGAGTACTTAAAAGAAACAGGAAAGACTGGTACTGTAAAAGTATTTGGCTGTCCTGCAGAGGAAACAGGATTTGGTAAGAGTTTTATGGTGAAGAGAGGCTGCTTTGAAGGGGTGGATATGTGCTTTACTTGGCATCCAATGGATCATACCAGTCTTTGGGGCCGTACACTGGGGGTATTATAAAGTCCGCTTTTGATTTTAAAGGAACTGCCTCTCATGCAGGTGGTGCGCCAGAATTAGGCCGCAGCGCGTTGGATGCCTGTGAGCTGATGAACGTTGGTGTGAATTACCTCCGTGAACATATCATTTCTAGTGCTAGAGTGCATTACGCATATTTAGACGCAGGCGGTGATGCGCCGAACATTGTACAGGATCATGCTTCCCTTCTTTATTTTGTAAGAGCCCCAAGATTGGCCGACAGTGCTGCTATTTTGGAACGTGTAAAGAAGATTGCTAAAGGTGCGGCTTTAATGACAGAAACAGAGGTAAATATTAAAGTTTTAGGCGGTATGGTGATAACATTCCCAATCAACTGCTTCCCGCATTCTTTCAGATGCTTTTGTTGCAGAGGAGGTCGGATTTTACAGAAGAAGAATTTGCCATTGCACGCCGTTTCTTAGATATCTTAAGCCCGCAGGAAAGAGAAAAAAAGCAATTCACATGGGGAGCAAAGATGCAGGGGATCGGCGAAGAATTTGCTAAAAGGCCATTAGTTACCCGTGTTGAGCCAGCAGATGAGCGCAGTATGGAAAAACAGTATACGGCATCTACAGATGTAGGTGATGTAAGTTATAATGTGCCTACTACCCAGTATGCAGGAACCACAAGTATACCTGGAACCGGCCTTCATACCTGGCAGTTTGCAGCTCAGGTAGGTACTTCCATTGGTGATAAGGAAGTATTGCAGTAGCTCGTGCCATTGCAAGAGCGTGTGCAGAAGTATGGGAAAATCCGGGAAGTAGTAAAAACTGCAAAAAAAAGAGCTTTTAGAGACTACGGGCGGTGTATATGTTTCCCCACTTCCAGATGATGTAAAACCAGGTGAAGGAATGTAAATCGGAAAAAGATTCAGGAATATATCAAAAAAAGGAGAAGGTAAATCAACGATGAGTTTTATTGAAATCATGAACAGCCCCCTGCTTTACGCAATGGTAGGAGCGGGTATTGTGTATATTTTATTATTCTGTGTTGTTACACTGCGCAAGTCATATCGTCATGCACTTGAGATTGGCATTACAAAAGAGAAAATCCGCACTGCTATCGTATCTTCTGCGATTTATACCATTGTACCATCTATTTCTGTTGTGATTGGTCTGTTCAGCCTTGCAACTGTAATTGGAGTTCCGTGGTCGTGGTTCCGTCTATCTGTTGTAGGTGCTGTGACTTATGAACTGGTTGCGGCAGATATGGCAGCTACCGGCGCCGGATATGAGTCAATTGCCGCATTAAACGCAGCGGAGATCCTACCGTTGTAGGCACACTGATGTTTGTTATGAGTATCTGTATTCTCGGTGGCATTACTGGTGTTCTTCTGTTTGGTAAGAGGATTCAGGGAGAACATGGTTAAGGCCAGAAGTAAAAATGGTATGTTAGGCGCACTGCTTACAAGTGTTATGTCTATGGCGATCATTGAAGCATTCCTTCCGATCCAGATTATCAAAGGGGCCGGTTTTTGCAGCAGTTGCAATTACTGCATGTGTACTTACCTTTATTCAGACATGGATTGTAAATAAATTAAAGATCAACTGGTACAGAAGCTTTATCATGGCGGTTACCCTGATTTTGGGAATGGCGTCTTCTCTGCTCTGGATTCAGATTCTTAGTTAATTTAAGGAGGAAGTCAAAGATGAATAAAAATATGAGAACAGTATTCACCGTCTGGGAAGGATTGGCGTTATTATTGGCATTTGTTTTATGCTAGGAATTCCGGCAGTGATCAGCACAGCGTTTCATGTATGGCCGGAAAATATTGGCAAATTATTAACAGCTTGTGTAGGACTTTTAGCCATCTACCTTCCAACAAACGTTGCTGAAGTTTTAGGATATACACCTATGCTTGGCTCTTCTGCTTATATTACATTTCTTACAGGAAATGTTACCAACTTAAAAATTCCGGTTGTTTTGAATGCCCAATCTTTGACAGATGCGGCCCAGGGAACAGACGAAGGTGATACCATTACCAATATCGCGGTTGCAGTTTCTTCTATCATTACTACGGTGATCGTTGCTTTTGGTGTACTTCTGATGGTTCCGTTAAAGCCAATTTTAATGAGTAATGCAGTGCAGACTGCAAGTTTATACCTGCTTCCAGCTTTGTTTGGCGGACTGTTGTTAAGCAATATTAATCAGGATTGTGGTGAGTATAACGCAAAGAATAAATCCTGGATCCTGGTTCCTACCATGGCATTAGTAGTTATCATTAATCACTTCTATTCTTTACTGGGAAAAGAAGGCTTTATTGTAATCGGCTGTATGGTTGTCAGCGTTATCCTTGCTTATGTTATGTATAAAGGCGGATTTATCAAGATGTCTGAAAAGAATGCTGGATCAGAAGAAAAAAACAAGATTAAATAAAAAATGAAATTTCAGAAAACAGGAGATCGCTGTAATGGATTTTAAAAGTGCTGAAGAGTTATTAATGCTCTGTGAAAAAATCACTGTTCCATATCAGAAGTTATGAAACAGAGGAGATGGAACTAGGTGAGATCAGTGCGGCAGCTGTCGAGAAAAAATGGCGGCCGCGCTGAACATCATGAGGGAATCGGCTTATACCCCCATACGCAGACCACAGCGTTCCATCGGCGGCCTGATTGGCGGGGAAGCAAAACTTTGCGCAAACATAAAAAATGCCGGACAGGACATTTGCGGTGGTGTTCTTTCCAATGCAATCACATATGCTATGGCAGTTCTGGAAGTAAATACTTCCATGGGACTGATTGTGGCAGCTCCTACAGCCGGGTCTTCAGGAATCGTTCCAGGACTTTTACTGGCCTTGCAGGAAGAGTATCATATCTCAGAAGAACGTCTGATTCAGGCACTGTTTAATGCAGGGGCCATAGGATATTTGGCTATGCGCAATGCCACAGTGGCAGGCGCGGTAGGCGGCTGTCAGGCAGAGGTTGGGGTCGCATCTGCTATGGCAGCATCCGCCGCAGTAGAATTAATGGACGGAAATCCAAAGGAGTGTCTGAATGCAGCATCGACTGTATTGATGAATCTTTTAGGTCTGGTCTGTGATCCCCTTGGTGGATTGGTAGAGTGTCCGTGTCAGAGCCGTAACGCAGCAGGGGTCTCCATCGCCCTGTGTGCCGCGGAAATGGCTTTAAGCGGTGTGCCTCAGATCATTCCTTTTGATGAAATGCTTGATACTATGTATCAGGTGGGAAAGAAGCTTCCACCTGAGCTTCGTGAAACGGCATTAGGCGGCTGTGCTGCAACGCCTACAGGCTGCCGCTTCGCAAAACAGCTTTTGAAAAAAAGCGAATGTTTAAGTTTACAGATACAAAATAGATTTTATAAAAATCTAATGGATAGTAAAAAGACAGGCTCATACCGGGCCTGTCTTTTTTGTGACCGTAAATGGGAAAAACGTTATTTAACGCTTCCCTTTCATGTGTAAATAGATTTTACTGATACTCGAAAACATTGATCCAGCTCTCTAACAGATCTTTCTCTTCCGGACGCTTATAAGCCAGCTGTGCGGCTGCTACGATTGGAAGCCAGCCCTGTACATAGCGTTTTTCTGTACCTGTTTTTCACAGAACAGATCCATGTACAGCTCTGCTTTCTTTTTGTCCTTTAAGCTGAGCAGAAGGTAGGTTCTGGCCACATCGGCACTTGCATTACCCTGGGAAGCATGTACCCAGTCAATGACATAAAGCTTTCCATCGTCCCCAACAATGATGTTGGATGGATTGAAATCGCCGTGGCAGAGCTTGGTGTGTTTTTGGCATTCCGTCCAGTCTGGTCAAAAGCTCATAACGTGTGCCTTCGTCCAGCTGTTCCACGGATTTTAAGGAACGGATGGTTTTTTTCTTTCAGTTTGTTGAGCAGCGGGCAAGCCTGGCTGTGGATCAGCAGCTGAAGATCTACCATCTGGGACATGTACTCGTCCAGCTTGTCAGGATTTTCATCCATCAGCTGTTCTAAGGTCTTGCCTGGTACATATTCCTTGATAATAGACCATTTTCCATCAGTTACCGTTACCCCTAAAACCTTTGGAACATTGAGCGCTTCGATGGTCTCCACTCTTGCATTACATAATGCTTCGTTTAAAACCTCAGCTTTCGGGAATCCTTCACAGAATTCCTTAATGGCAGTATCTCCGTCACGGTAGACGGTCTTTTTGCACTACTGAAAATCATTTCTTTTGCCATAATCATACTCTCCTTCCACATTATATACGGTACTGCTGCGGTGTGAACTGCCGCATCGATTATTATTTTACTACATGAATGCTTAAAAGTACAGCAAAATTGATAAAAAATTAACGAAATTTACCATAAAAGTGTTACCGGCACTTAAAACCGGAAGATTGCAGTTCCATATCCGCCTAACGGATAAGAAATAGAATATGGCTGTCCATCACATTCACCTTTTATGGATGTATAAGTCGGGCACTGGCTTGGCTTATAGGCACCATGGACATTATCTAAAAAGAAGTGACAGCTTACAACGTTTCGGAACGCCTACACGGTAATCCGGGCGATCTACAGGTGTGAAGTTTACTATAAACAGCAGGTTCTTTTTTTGCCAGTTTCATCTTTACGGATAAAACTAAAAATGCTGCGGTCGCCGTCATTGGCGTTAATCCACTGGAAACCGTTCCAGTCATTGTCAGGTGGTACAGACACGGATATTTCCTGTAAATATGAAGAAGATCACGGACATATTCCTGAAGCTTTCTGTGGCTTTCTTCTTCAGCTAAATACCAGTCAAGGCTGACCTTTTCATCCCATTCGTGCCATTGGCCAAAGTCCTGTCCCATAAATAAAAGCTTCTTTCCGGGATGGCCTAACATAAAGGTGTAGCCGGCTTTTAAGTTGGAGAACTTGTCCTCTCAAGGCCGGGCATCTTGTTGATCATGGAACACTTCAGGTGGACTACCTCGTCATGGGAGAGTACTAAAATGTAATTTTCACTGGTAAAATAGGTGAGGCTGAAGGTCATGCGGTTGTGATTATATTTGCGGAAATATGGATCTAATTTCATATATTCCAGAAAATCATGCATCCAGCCCATATTCCATTTAAAGGTAAATCCCAGTCCGTCATTTTCCGGATGCTCCGTCACTTTCGGCCAAGCAGTAGATTCTTCTGCGATCATGGAAACACCGTGGTTGCGGCCCTGGACAACGGTATTTAAGTGCTTAAAGAACTCAATAGCCTCTAAATTCTGGTTTCCTCCGTCTTTATTTGGTACCCACTGGCCTGGTTCACGGCCATAGTCTAAGTACAGCATGGAAGCAACTGCATCTACCCGCAGTCCATCTACGTGGTATTCTTCTACCCAGTAGAGAGCGTTGCTGATGAGGAAGTCTTTTACTTCATTTTTGCCATAATCAAAGACTTTTGTGCCCCAGTCCGGATGTTCACCCTTGCGAGGATCTTCATATTCAAAAAGAGGATGTCCATCAAAATCAGCCAGTCCATGGGCATCTTTCGGGAAATGGGCCGGAACCCAGTCAAGGATAACCCGATGCCATTTTTATGTAAATAATTCACAAAATACATGAAGTCTTTAGGGCTTCCGTAACGGGAGGTAGGGGCAAAATAACCGGTGACCTGATATCCCCAGGAACCGTCATATGGATGCTCTGCGATACCCATAAGCTCTACGTGGGTGTAGCCCATTTCCTTTACATAGGCAGCCAGTTCATGGGCAGCTTCACATAGGTATAATATCCGTCCTTTTCTTCACGGTCCTTCTTCTTCCAGGAACCCAGATGGACTTCATAAATGCTGATAGGCTGCTTTGCCATATCTGCCTGGGAGCGCTTTGAGATCCAGTCACCGTCATTCCAGGAAAATCCGCTGATATCGGCAGTAACAGAGGCAGTACCTGGGCGGTATTCTGCACTGAAGGCAAATGGATCTGCTTTATAAAGGATCTTTCCTGTATCTGTGGTAATAGCGAATTTGTAAAGCTCGCCAACCTGCATACCTGCGTTAAAGTATTCCCAGATGCCGGACTGTCCCACTTTTTTTCATAGGATTGGCTTCCGGATTCCAGCCATTGAAATCGCCTACCAGATGGACTGCCTGGGCATGTGGTGCCCATACACCAAAATAGATGCCCTTTTTTGCCTTTGTAGGTCATGGGGTGAGCGCCCAGCTTTTATAGATCTCATAGTGGGTACCTGCACCGAATAAATAGCAGTCCAGATCGGAGATCAGACCGGTGTTTCCTGCATTCTTTCTGGCAGCTGCAGAACCGGCAGTCTTTCCCTGTGTTTTAGATTTTGCTGCAGTACTTTTGGAAGAAGTGTTTTTGCTGCAGTTTTTGTACCTGTGCTTTTTCTGGTAGTTTTATGAGCTGTGGCCGGGATTGCTTTTTGTGCCTGATCCGCCTGCTTTCTCGTTGTCATATTAATTTTCCCCTTAATTTTAAGGACAGCACCCCAGTTGCCCTTTTAATTTAATTTCCAGTCTGCCGTTTTGTACAGGCAGAACTTTATCTTCGCCGGTTTCATCATCACTGTTTAAAAGATCCACTGCTGTCTGTGCCTGGATGGGAACCGGGATGTTTAATATAGTTTCATTATCATCATTATTTAAGGCTGTGATGATCAGGCTGTTATTTCCCCATCTTGCGTAAGCATACTGCCTGTTGGTAAGAAGCAGTTCCTGATATTTTCCGGTGTGAAGCTCTTCGTTTTCTTCATGGATCTTTCCAAGTCTGGAAATAAAATCCGTAAGCTCACAGTTAAACTGTGGTATCTTTTCAGCCGGAATGTAGGGGCGCAGGTCATCATCACAGGTGGAAGTACGTTTCCCTTCCGTTCCCCATTCACCTCCGTAGTAAATAGACGGTATTCCCGGAAGGGTCATTAAACAGGTGTATACAGGATACAGATGCTTTTTTATTTTTAATTTGCTGGCAATGCGGTCTTCATCATGGTTATCAAGGAAGGTATAAAGCTGTCTTCCAATAGCTTCCAGACGACGTACATTGTGGGCGTCTCAAAAAAGTTATGGTCATTAAAACCTGAATAAATGCTTTTGTGCAGTTCGTAGTTAGTAACCGAATGGAGCATTTCCGGGTTGACCCAACGGCTGTAATCACCGTGGATGACTTCTCCCATAAGCCAGAAATCCGGTTTCATGGAAGCAGTTTTGGTCCTCATTTCTTTCATGAAATTAAAGTCCAGGATATTGGCGCAGTCTAAACGGATACCGTCAATGTCAAACTCATCCACCCAGAAGCGGATCACATCAAAAGATAATCTTTTACCTGCTGGTTATAAAGATTTAAACAGGGTAGTTCAAAATGTCCCTGCCATGCTTCATAGCCAAATGGATCGCCTAAAGGGCTTTGCCAGTCAAAATTCACCCCTTTGTACCAGTCCTTTGTACGGGGAGTCCCATTTTTTTCCTGAATGTCTTTAAAAGCGAAAACTCACGGCCTGTGTGGTTGAAAAACACCGTCAACGACTACTTTGATGCCATTTTCATGGCAGAGCTTTGTAAGCTCACGGAAATCTTCGTTGGTTCCCAGTCGACCGTCTACCAGCTTGTAATCCCTGGTGTCATAGCCATGACTGGATGATTCAAAAGAGGACCTATGTAGATGGCATTGCAGCCTAAAGAACGGATATGTGGGATCCACGGATCCAGTTCTTTAAACCGGTCTGTCACCTCTGTCTGCGCATTCTGTTTCGGCGCTCCGGTCATTCCCCAAAGGATACATATGATAAAAAGATAGCTTGTTCATACCAGGTACTCATGTTGTCAGTCCTCCATGTTTTGAATTTTCTCAGCAAAAACTGATAGCGCAGCTGCGCTGCATTCCATTCGTAGATATAGCAGTCGATCGGCGACGGCTCTGTAGCCTGTTCAAAATGGTTCTGGGCTGTTTCCAGAGCCCAGAGAGTACGTTCAATATCGTCCCACAGTTCCCGCTTTGTAAAAACTAAGTTTTTTTTTACAGGTGCTGCGGCTGCAGCCTCGCGAACGGCTTTTAAAAATCCCGGCATAAATCTTCATCTCCCAACTGCCAACAGATTTACTCTGGCATCAATTAGTATATCTGGAAAAAAAAATTATGCATCATTACATGATACCAGGGTCAAAGGTCATAAATCCGATGCAAGCTTGCTTGCAGGAGGATTTTTTGAACTTGGGACCCGCTAAAAAACATGAGTAAGAAGCCATTTTTTTGAAGAAAAATGAGCGGATTACGAATGTTTTTAAATTGCGAGAGTGCAAAGCACGTAGCAATTCAGTATCAGAGGGGGCAAAATACCTTTGCCCCCAACATCATTACATAAATTCTTCCAGCCGGTATCCCAGCTCCATAAGAGAGCGGGTGGAGTCACGTAAGGTGAGATAGTAATAGTTGGCTGTCCGTCCTGGCGTACACCCACCAGACCTGCATCTTTTAATATTTTTAAATGATGGGAGATAGCAGGCCGGGAAAGACTGGTGCGGCGGGTGATCTCATTTACATTCATGGCGCAGCCTTCAAAATCAATGGTTCCCCGGGTGCCTCCGTTCTTGAAAGCATCTTCGCTGAGAAGCTCTACGATCGAAAGGCGTACCTTATCCCCAAGGGCAATAAAAGAGGCATGCAGCAATGAAATTGTTTCTGCAGATCCTTAGCCGTTGTCATAGCCGTTCCCTCCTTTGGTTTAAATTTTTAAACTAATATCATTTTACCATTACAGTACACTGGGGTCAATAGAAAAACGGATGAAAAATAATCCACAATGCTTCCAAAAAGCTCTTGACAGGAGGGGAAAAATACGGCATAATAAGGTCACATTCTTAAAAATCTATTTTTATTTTTAATTCTGTAATTTTTATGTGCGGATTTCAGCACAGTATCCAGATGAAGTGTATTTTGATCAAGATGAAAAAACAAGTTTTTTTGCATCTTTTATGGGGTGGGAGGTGAAGATATCGGCCTATTTTTTATTCAAATGATCTTTTGCGGATCCTGTTTTAACAGGACTGGCAATTGCTGGTGTAAGTGACTGGAAATATTACCGGATCCCTAATTGGGTTATCGTCTGGGAAATGGCATTGGGCTGTATTTCCCTGTTTTTTCAGGCTGGCAGAGGAAAATCGGAATCTGGAACGTACAGTGGCTATGGTTTCTGGTGGCAGTGGCAGCTTGTGTATTCCGGGCAGTTTGCTGTTGATACCGGGCATCGTTCTTTCACATTTTGGACTGGTGGGTGCCGGGGACATGAAGCTTATGGCTGTCTTTGCAGTCTGGCTTGGTCTTGAAAAAAACAGGAAAGGTCTTTATTGCAGGACTTCTTTTAGGAGCGGTCTGTCTCTTTTAAAATGCTGCAGGATGGAAGTGCCTGGGAGCGTTTTCTTTATTTATCTGCCTATATCAGGCAAGTGTTCAATGATAAAAAGTTGAAAAAGTATTATGTTTTATCCCGGATGGAACCGGATGTGTGATACCTTTAGAGCCTGTTTCTGTGCAGGGGCTATTCTTATTCTGGTTCTTTGATGTCTTATCAGAGTCTTACCTGTACCTGTCTTTGCTTTCGGCTTTTCACAAGATCAGGTACAGGAAGATTTTAAAGAGAACATTTTGGGAATGCAGGGGATTTTAAGGAGGATGGAAAATGGTAAAAAGTAATGGCTGTATACGATGAAGATCCGTTGTATGCAGGGCGGCTGGCAGAATATGTGAACCAGAAGGAAACATTTCCTTTTCAGGCAATGGCATTTTCAGACCTGGAAAAATTAAAGGAATATGGACAGACTCATGACATTGAGATTCTTCTTGCAGGTGAAAATGTACGGGAAAAAGCCAAAGAAGTAAAAGCCGGATTGAAAATGATCCTCTGTGACGGGGAATTTGTGTCAAAAGGAGAAGCAAAAGAGGAAGCTTCCGTGTATAAATATCAGTCCGGTGATTGCATTTTACAGGAAGTAATGGCCTGTTACTGCATTGCACCGCCTCAACCAGGTCTGGCACTTATGGGAAAGAGCGGTTTGGTCATGGGAGTTTATTCACCGGTGGGACGCTGCGGGAAAACTTCTTTTGCATTGGCTCTGGCTCATATGCTGGGAAAAGAGCCAGGCAGTTTTATTTATCAGCCTGGAGGAATATTCCGGTTTTTCAAAGCTGGTCTGCGGGGGATATGAGCAGGATCTTTCAGATGTATTTTATCTGTATCAGAGGAGATTTTAACTGGCTTAAATTAAAATCCATGATCTTATCCAGTGGAAATGTGGATTATATTCCGCCGGTCTCTTATGGAGAAGACTTAGACCAGATCCCACCGGAAGAAATAGCAGGATTGCTTCGAAAGATTGCAGCAGAAAGCGGTTATGAGAGGATCGTTGTGGATATGGGGCATATGGGAAAAGGAGCAGTGGAGCTGTTTGAGGCCTGTGATGTTATTTATATGCCTGTATTGGATGATATGGTTTCGATGGCAAAGCTGGAAGAATTTGAGGAATATTTAAAAGATGCAGATGAGAGGGAGAATCGCAGCAAAATACAGAAGCTGCGTCTTCCTGTAAGCAGGATGACAGCTCACAGGGAAAATTATATAGAACAGCTGATCTGGGGTGAAATGGGGGATTTTGTGAGAAAAAACTTCTGGAAGGGGGATATGAAAGGTGAGTGATGGGCAGATGCATTTAGCCGGAAAACGGAAGGGATCCGGGAGAATTAAGGAGAAATGTGCTGGGACAGTTAAAAGACCAGATATACCTGGAAGATGAACAGCTTTATGACCAGATTGATGCAGTTATTCGCCAAAACGGAAGAGGGTTTATCTTCCGTTAAAGAGAGGTTGTGGCTTAGAAACAGCCTTTATGACAGCTTCCGCCGTCTTGATATCCTTTCAGGAACTGTTAGATGACAAAAGAAGTAACGGAGATCATGATCAATGGAGCGGGAAAGATATTTATAGAAAAGAAAGGGAAAATGCTTTATGGAACCGCAGATTTGAAAAAAACAGAGCAATTAGAGGATATCATCCAGCAGATCGGGAAAAGGTGAACCGCATTGTAAATGTGTCCAGTCCCATTGCAGATGCCAGGTTAGAGGATGGTTCCCGTGTACATATTGTTCACCGCCGCCGGTGGCACTTGATGGTCCTGTAGTGACTATCCGCAAGTTTCCGGAGCCTGTTACCATAGAAAAACGATCCGCTTTCAGGCGTATCACAAAAAAGAAGCAGCAGCATTTTTAGAAAAGCTGGTGGAAGCACGGTACAACATTTTTGTAAGCGGCGGCACAAACTCGGGAAAAACTACATTTTTAAACGCATTGTCTTCTTTTATTCCAGAACAGGAGCGTGTGATCACCATTGAAGATTCTGCGGAACTGCAGATCCGTCATGTTCTAATCTGGTGCGGATGGAGACACGCAATGCCAATACAGAGGGCGAAGGGGAGATAACCATCAGTCAGCTGATCAAGGCTTCTCTGCGAATGAATCCCAGCCGTATTATCGTAGGAGAGGTAAGAGGCGGGGAAGCCCTGGATATGCTTCAGGCTATGAATACAGGACATCCGGGTTCCTTGTCTACAGGCCATGGGAACAGTCCGCAGGACATGCTTTCAAGGTTAGAGACTATGGTACTTATGGGAGCAGACCTGCCATTGGATGCCATCCGCAGCCGATCGCATCGGCACTGGATATTATGGTCCATCTGGGGAGGTTAAAGGACGGGAGCAGAAAAGTGCTGTCTATTGTGGAGATAGGGGGATATGAAAATGGAAAGGTGGGACAGGGAAGTTCTTTTTTCCTATGACAGAAAAGAAAAAGGCTTAAAAAATGCGGGAACTTAAAGCAAGGGACAAACTGGCAGACGTATGCGGATAAGAAATATCTGCCGGGAATTAAAAAACAAAATGGGACAAACAGGGCCAGACCGCCTGATTACAGGAAATACCGGCTTTCCTCTAAAGAATGGCTGCGGTTTACAATATTTGGTGTTATAGCAGATAGTCTTTGCGCCTATACCTTTTACCGAAGTATAGCAGCATTTTTCTGTTCCTTCCTGCAGCGTTTTATTATCCTTTTTATAAAAAGAAGGATCTGCAAAAGAGCAGATCCGCCAGCTGACTCTTCAGTTTAAAGAAGGGATACTGGTATTATCCTCATTTTTAAGTGCCGGATATTCCCTGGAAAACAGCTTTTCATGAGTGTAAAGGAACTGGAAGTGCTGTACGGTCCAAAGGGATGATAACAGAAGAATTTGCAGATATTGCAGCAGGGATCCGGATGAACCGGCCGGTGGAACTCCTTTTGGCAGATATGGGAAGGCGCAGCGGGATACAGGATATAGACCAGTTTGCCCAGGTTTTGCAGCTGCAAAAGAAGCGGCGGGGAACTGACAGATATTATCAGTCAGACAGCTGGTATTATCCGGGATAAAATACAGGTCCAGGAAGAGATACATACTATGACAGCAGCCAGAGTATTTGAGCAGAAGATCATGAATGGCATTCCCTTTGGCATCATCCTCTATATAGACCTTTACATCTCCGGGCTTTTTCCAGACCATGTATCATACATGGCTTGGCCGGATCTGTATGACGGTCTGCCTGGGGGGTGTATGTGGGTGCTGTGTATCTTGCAAAAAATCCTGATATTCCCATATAGAAAGATCCTGAAGGTATATAAAATGGGACAGAGGGAAAATGTGGAAAAAGATAAAAGTTTGGAGAAAACAGCTGCTCTGTGTTGGCACCGGCATGTTTCTTGGTGCTGCTGCCTGGATCCTTCAGGAAAGGGGATCCTGTGATAAAGGAAGGAAATGTACTTGAACGTCCGGCAGCAGATGAAAGCTATCAGGAACAGGAGCTGTATGTAAGGGGACTGGTGGAAAAAAGGCAGGGGATATTCCTTTTGACCTGCGGATCTATCCAAAACATTATACAAAAGAAGAAGCTTATAACTTATATAAAAGAAATACTAGATCAGATCCCTGAAATGATACGTGGAGAGAATATTTCTATTAACGAGGTACAGTATGATCTGGAGCTTATGACCCAGTGGCCCAGGTACGGTATTTCCTTAAGCTGGCAGTCATCAGAGCCGGAAATATTAGAAAATGACGGGACACTGCATACAGAAAAACTGGGAAAAATGGTTATTCGCAGCAGATCGCCTGACAGTAAGGATGAGTGATGGAAGCTGGCCAGAGGAATATGACCTATTTGTGACTGTAACCCCACCATTGTATACAGAGAAGGAGCAATTGATCAAAGACTTTGCTGACCGGCTTCTTCAGGAAGAAGAGTTACAGCAGGAGCAGCAGGTATTTACACTTCCTTCTGAATATGAAGGGAGAAGCATTTCTTATCATGTGCCCAGGCGGCCTGTTTTTTATACAGATGAGCTTTTTAGGTGCTGCGGCAGCAGTTTTACTTTGTCTAAAAGAAAAAGAACGAAGTTAAAAAGACAGAGGAAGACAGGAGAGACCAGCTTTTAATGGATCATTCAGAAATGCTTTCAAGGCTGATCATCTTTTAGGAGCAGGAATGAGCATACGTACTGCCTGGGATAAGATCGCAGAGGATTATAAAGGGCAGTAAATGAAGGGCGCAGTGAAATGCATTATGTATATGAAGAAATGTATATTACAGGCAGTCAGTTAAAAAGCGGGATCTCAGAGGCAAAAGCCTTTGCAGAGTTTGGCACCAGATGCGGTCTGCAGCAGTACATGAAGCTTTCCGGGCTTTTAGAACAGAACCGGAAAAAATGGTTCGAAAAATTTACGGGAAACATTAAGGCTGGAAATGGCAGAGGCATTTGAACAGCGCAAGCATCAGGCCCGGCGTATGGGCGAAAAAAGCAGGGACAAAACTGCTGGCACCATTGTTTTTGCTTCTGGGAGTGGTCATGGTAATGATCATGCTCCCGGCATGGACTGCATTTGGATGATACTCTCACGGAATATTGCTGTGCTTCGATCCAGCCAGAAAGGCAAGTGTACTGTATCATTCACTTTCAGCAAAATGACGCAGAATGAATTTTCAATCTGCAAGGCGGAGGAATGAGGCGATGCGGTGGCATCGTCGATTGACGACAACACAGCAGATGGAAATTCAGGCAAGTCATTATGCGAAATGTGAATGATACAGTACACTAGTGCATGGAAGACTGTGAGAGGACATGGAAGATAAATGGAGGATATAGGAATGAGAAAAGAAAAATAATAGCTGTATTTTAAAGGAATTTGCGGCAGATGAGATGGGTGTGGGGGTCATAGAATTAGTATTGATCCTGGTTGTTTTGATAGGATTGACAATTGTGTTCAAAAAACAGATTAATACTTTTGCTTGAAAATATCTTTAAGCAGATCAATACAAAAACTAAGGAAGTTTATTAATACAGGAATGTTTTCACATGGAAATCATTTACATAAGGACAAAAAGGAGAAGTGACGATATTCCTTGCAATGATCCTGGTAATGTTGATGACACTCCTTCTGGTCATGGCAGAATCAGCCCGGACAGCGGGAGAACGGCTGTATCTGCGCATGGCGGTGGATTCTTCCATGGACTCCCTTATGGCCCAGTACCACAGAAAATTGTGGCAGAAGTACCGGATCCTGGGGCTGGAAGCGGACAGCAAAGGGCTTTTGAGGAAGAATTAAAAAGCTTTTTGATCCATATATGCAGGCAGAAAACTGGTATCCTCTGAAAATAGAAGAGGCAGTTGTAAAAGATATGGCAGCTCTTACAGAAGGGAAAAGGAAGCTGTATGGAGCGGGAGATACTGGAATATATGAAATATGGCCTAGTGGGCGTATTATGGGATGCCATGACGGAAGGAGAAGCAAAAGAAGCTTTAGAAGGGATAAAAATGCATCTGGTGTCAATCACGTATCCGGTCTTTATGAAGAACATTGCAAAGAAGCAGTTGCCTTAGAAAAAAGCCCTTGAAAAGCTGAATGGAAAGCTGGAGCAGCAGAAAATGGACTGGGAGGCGGGAATCAGCTGCCTGAAAATCTCTGGATGGAAGGGCATGGTAAAAAATGCCGGTCTGTGATCAAAGCCTGCAGGCAGTACCTGCTCTGGTGGAAGCTTACGAAAAGCAGGCTGACCGTCTGGAACGGGCATTAAGTGAAAGCAGGGAAACCTTTTGAGACAGAAGAAGATCTTGAAGGTAATTCAGGCAGCTGTTAAACGAACAGATCCGGTCTTATGAAACCTATATTTCCCAGGATGGAGAGCGAAGAGGGCGATCCGAAGTCTTACAGAAAGAAGCCGGGAAAATATTTCCTTTATGGAAGGTCTTATAGAAGAGGCTGAAGATGTGATCCGCTATATTGATGACTGGGAGCCTTCTGATGAAGAGGATGAACTGGACGAAGAAGAACTGTGGAGCCGGTGATCCGTCATATGACGGGATATCCGGTACTGGCTTTAGATGTCTCTTTTGGGGTAAAGGACAAAGAAAAGAAGGCTGGCTGGAGCGGATCAGATCCTGACCGGAAAGGGTATTTTAAAGCTGGTGTTGCCGGAAGACAGTAAGATTTCTGGCGGAAAGCCAGATCTGTCCCAGGCACCTTCTACGCTTTCAGGACGGGGGACAGAGCATTTTACCGGTGTCTCAGGTCTTGTAGACCGTTTGCTGGTGGCTGAATACGGAGTCCGCTATTTTTCTCATTTTCAAAAGAAAATGGAGAATGGGGATATTTATGAGATGGAATACGTCTTATATGGAAAAAAAAGACAGATAAGGAAAATCTGGAAGCGTCGGTTTTAAGGCTGGTTACTGTGAGACAGGGTTAAATCTGATCCATATCTTATCAGATGGGCAGAAACGACAGGAAGCAGAGGCTCTTGCAGCATCTATTACAGGAGGTATGGGACTTCTTCCGCTTACAGCAGTGGTAACGTTCTTTGTGATGGGGATGTGGGCGTTGGCAGAAGCATTTGTGGATGTGCGCTGCCTGCTTAATGGAGGAAAAGTACCTCTTGTGAAGGCGGTCTCAGACTGGCAGTTAAGTCTGGAAGGCGTTTTGAAAATAGGAGCAGAAGGAAAACTGCCTGATCTTGGGGAGAATATCACTGTTTGGGGTAATGAAACTGCAGATGAAAGCAGATCCGGCAGTAAAAAGGACTGGATCTGACTGGATACCTCAGGATGTTTTTATTTGTCAGTTATGGAAGTGAGCCTCTTTTCCGGATGATGGATATGATGCAGATGAACATAAGAAAAGAACAGCCGGATTTCCTACTGGAAAAGTGTGTCTGTATGGTGGATGCAGAAGCCGGATTTTGTGGAAAACCAGTATTTTTTTCATCTGGACCGTGGAAAACTTTAAGAAAAACCCGATTTTCAGTTGAGTGGAAATTATTTTACCAAGCCTTGAAAGGGGGCCTGTGATGATGCTCTTTTTCGGAGTTGTATTCAATCCAAATCTCTAACACGACACTCAATCCCAGATATTTAAAAAAATTTGTGCACCTCTCCAAGTACAAATCTGCAAAATTCAAATTTATCTTAAGAAAAAAGAATCCGGAAAAAGAGCATTATCATGGGTCTCCTTCAAAGGAAGCCTTACGTTGGAGGCAGCTCTTTGCTTTCCGTTAATGGTATTTTTCTGTGTAACACTGCTTATGCCTATGGTGTTAATGGACCGGCAGAGGCAGATCCAGGCGGTGGCAGAGGCTGTGGGAGAAGAAATCAGCCGGTATGCTTATGCAGCCTATTTATATGAAAACGAAAAAAAGGAAGAAATAGATGCCGGCCGGTCAGAGGAAGGGCAGACAGCGTGCTCATTGAAAAGGCTACAGCCATCTATGCGGCAGCTGCGGTAAAAGGAAAGATACCGGAAAAATGGGTACGGGATCTGGATTTTTACGGAACACGGATAACAGAAGATGAAAAGATACAGATTGTAATGCATTATAAGATGCCATTGCCATTTTCAGTGTTTGGGATAAACAGCGTATCTGTAGAAAACACGTATGCAGCCGAAGACTGTGGACAAGGAGCAGATGGTAACAGAAACAGGAAAAATACATTGAATGGGGGAAAAAGAAGAGATCATGGTGTATATAGGAAGATCCTCTACCAGATATCACAGACAGAGAAACTGTCATTATCTGTTTCATGATCTAAAAAGGTATCAGCAGAGGATATAACCGGGCTTCGCAGTCAGGAAGGAAAGAAATATAAGCCTTGTGCATCCTGTAAAAACAGAGGAACAGGCGCATATGTTTATGTGCTTCCTTATGGAGAAAAGCTATCATGCTAGAGAGGACTGCACCTCTCTCAGCGCTTATGTACAGGAAGTGCCCTAAGCCAGGTGGAATATATGGGTGGATGTTCGTATTGCAGCCAATAGAGGTAATTTTGGCATGTTCCCACAAAATAAGTCGTAAAGGCAGATACAGGAAAGCTTCTGAAAGGATATTGACGGAAAAAAGGAGAAGAAAAAGTGGATGTTACTTTGTATATAAAAGGCAGGTTTTCGCATAGGATTTTTTATTATTTTTACTATCTGCTGCCTGGCAGGATTTGAGAAAGAAAAGCATCCGGGCATCTACTTTTTACATCTGGGGAATGATGGGACTGATGTTTCGGGGTATACAGATCCTTTACAGACTGCAGCAGATGGTTTGCGAAGAAACAGGAAAAAAAGCGGGGAAGAGATATTCTGGTCTATGGCAGTCCTGGTTTTGGAACTGTTCCTTGATCTGTTTCCGGACTGCTTCTTTTAGGAATATCTGTAGTCACCGAAGAAGCCATGGGAAAAGGAGATGGCTGGTTTTTTTCTGGTTTCAGGCCTGTTTTAGGATTTTGGAAAAATGTATTTTTTACTTACAGGAGGTCTGTTCTTGTGTTTTCCGGTAGCAGTATGGCTGATGATAGGCAGGTGGGGAAAAAATACCGGAATAAAGCTACCGTTGCTGCCATTTATGTTTCCGGTGGGACTGGGGGTGCTGTTTTGTGAGAAAACAGGGAAGTATTACAGTAGAAGCAGCCTGTGTTATGGCGGTTGTTTTATTTTCCCTGGCAGCGCTTATAGAAAATGCCGGACGGATCCATGATGAGACAATATCAGCTATGGTACTTCATGAGGCAGTGGAAAAATGCCGCCACGAAAGGGAAATAAGTGTCCGGGATGTGGAGCTGTTTTTCAAAGAACATAAGGGGCTGCGGCTGCGATTTACAGATTTTGGCATTTCCATAAAGGAAAAGGGGGAAAAGAGAACAGGAATAGCTATGGGTGGAAATTGGAGTAAACAGATAGAAATGACTGCATTCCGGCCGGAAGCCTTCCTGAGAAAAGTGACTCTTATAGCCGGGGGAGACAAATGAAAATTGAATATATGCGTGAAATGAAGCGCAGCTATATGACGGTAAAAATGGAAGACTGGGAAATAGCAGAAAGCTATGAAAGGGGAATGCTGTCCAGAAACCAGATTCCCGGTCTTTTAAAAATGAAGATCAAATATACAGATGGAATTCCCTGGTATTGTTATGATATCACTTCCCGTCAGCCTGTCAGCCGGTTATTTGAAAGTCAGCCAGCAGATGAAAAACAGGTAAGAAGCTTTTTTTGCCAGTTGTATGAAACACTGGACCGGATGGAGGCTTATCTTTTAGGGGATGGAGGGATCCTTTTTAGACCCGGATCCCCGGTCTATGTGGATCCGGAGGGATTAAACCGGTTTTTGTGTGATACCAGGGAGAAAAGAGGACTTTAACAGTCAGCTTTCTTTATTTATCCAGTATCTTATGAAGCATATTGATCACAAAGACAGGGAATGTGTAGTCCTTACTTATGGGGCTTTACCAGACCTGTATGAAGGAAAATTACAGTCTGGAGGATATGATGAGGATACTGGCAGAAAAAATGCCGGAGAAACGATCGATCTGGTACAGGAAGAAGAAACAGTAAGAAATTTCAGAATAACAAAAGGAGAGGAAACTGACCGGAATTTCAAGGGATTTCAGGGAAAACAGTGAAGATATCCGGGAATGGAAGGGGAAAGAGGAAACAGAGGAACAGGAAAAGCTGGAAATATCAGGATCGTATCAGAAAAGCAGTGTCCGGAGATTGGTTAAAAGCTGTTTTTCCTGCTGGTATTCCTGGTTACAGTCATAGGAGGAACCTGGTTTTATATGGAGCAGAAATTCTGGCACAGTTTTGGATCTACGAGGTTTCTGTAGGAGGTATACTGGCAGTTATCCTTATCCTGAGCCATTTTATTCTTGAAAAAGTGGGAAAAAATGGAAAACTTAAGGCTGAAGAAGTGGAAACAGAAGATCCATGGAGAGTTTTTACGAAGACCCGGAAGAGCAGACGGCGGCCTATGATATTTTGCGATAATAAAGACCCGGAAGAGCGGATATGCCCGGCACAAGTATCTGGACTAAAGGCACAGGTCAGAGCAGAAAATATAAAAGAAACAGAAGAATTTCAGACCATGCTCCTTACGCCGAAAGAGAAGCCGGACCATATACTTGTGTCTGCGAAGCCTGAAAACGGAGATATCCCTGTTGGATATGTGCCTTTTGTAATAGGAAAACATACAGGATTGGCGATCATATACTGGATAAGCCTACAGTGAGCCGTTTTCATGTGCGGATCATGGAAAAGGAGGGATTATTTCCTTACAGATCTGAATTCTACAAATGGTACAAAGTCAATGGAAAACTGCTGGCGGCCAATGAGGAGATCATGTTAAAAGAAGGAGATGAAGTAGATTGCAGAAGAAAAAGTATTTCTGGAAATAGAAACCGGCATAATGCGGCAGGAGGTGACAAAAACAGACACGGCGAGGGGACGGTTTCTTGAGATATTGCAGAAATATGCTTAACAATGGAAAAAATTATGCTAGTATTATAAACAAGAAAAGCGCTTATCGGCACAGAGGAGGAGGAATTAGAAATGGCAGAAGACAATTGTATTTTTGTAAGATTGCAAGGGGGTGATTCCTTCAACGACCGTATATGAAGACGAGGACTTCCGTAGTGATCCTGATCTGGGACCGGCATCAAAGGACATTCATTATCCTGCCTAAAAAGCACTTTGCTAATGTATGCGAGCTGGATAAAGAAACAGCGGCAAAGGTGCTTCCACTGGGAGCGAAGATAGGAGCTGCTATGAAAAAAGGATTAGGCTGCGCCGGATTTAATCTGGTTCAGAATAATGGGAGCAGCAGGACAGACTGTAATGCATTTTCATATGCATGTGATCCCCCGTTATGAAGGCGGTCCAAAGGAAATCGCCAATTGGACACCAGGTTCAGCAACGGCAGAAGAATTGACGGAAGCAGCAGAAAGATCAAAGGTTGTCTGTAGTCATTTATGATCAAACGGATGGATGAAGAGGCAAAAGCCCGTTTTGAGGAAATGTATCTGACCTATCAGGATACGTTAAGACGTCTGGCTTATGCTTATGATATACCAGTGGATGATATTGACGATATCATTCAGGATACATTTGTTTCCTATGCAAGATATGATTATTCCCTGGACCAGCCGGAAATGGGAAAGAAGCTTTGCTTGCAAAATCCTGAAAAACCGCTGTATGGATTATCACAGACAGAAAAAGAGACGGATCTGTGAAAATCTGAAGGAGAAGAATTTGCTGCAGAAGAATACAGAATGCAGGCAGGCCAGCCCGGCTGGTAGATATTTTCTCTGGAAAGAGCGGTGTAAAGCGATTTTGGATGAGGTAGACCGGATGCCGGAAAAATGGCAGAAGGTTGCCGAGTTGAAATTAATAGAAGGACGGCCGACCAGTGAAGTATGTGATTAGCTTTCTTTCAGAAAAAGCCTGTTATTCACGGGTCAGCCGTATCAGAAAGTACATAGAATCTCTTTGAAACGGGAAGACTGGCCATAAGATTGACAAGTCCTCATATTAAAAAAGAATTTGTTACTGGTCATGGAGTACATGACCAGTGATGAAGCTGGTTTAAGAATGGAAACGCAGGATTCGATCAGACCGGTAATGGTTTCTACCGCATTGCTGAGACTGCTTTTTTCCATAGTGTTTATATAAGCTTCCCTGTTTTATAAAGATCAAAAACAGCAGTGCTTAAAGTTTCATCGGAAAGGTCTTCTTCCTTTAAGACTTTGCTGAAGCCCTGACGTGCAAAAAAGAATCTGCATTTAAGATCTGGTCTCCGCGGCTGGCAGCAGCAGAA
>VOFH01002020.1_pt1 | contig 56390 bp, 87 predicted proteins | sample 5384091 | NCBI WGS metagenome assembly VOFH01 (sample SAMN12384727, study PRJNA508395) | human gut metagenome | isolation source: healthy gut G | host: Homo sapiens | reverse complement strand
TTCAATTTATTTTCCCACTGACAGACTATCCGCCCTTTTCATACAAGATACTTTTTACTTTTTCCAATAATAGCTCATCACAAAACTTCCGGTTCACACTTTTTCGGCTGATTCCACTTTCTTTAAATCTTTGAATACGGCGATACAGGTATAATTCTCTCATGTTGAAGCCGATGATCATCGATCAAATATTACTTCTGTTGCTGCATGGCAATAGCAATGTTTTGCGTGATAATACGTTTTCAACTGGTGGAATCCATTCTCTTCTATATCCCATCTTCGGTTCATCATCTCCCATAAAACCCGAGGTTCCCCTTGATCCAGAGTCGTTACCAGCCACATCCGGCGTTCGTTTTCTTTCCAGCTTTCATGATATCGGATCACACGAAGCTTATGGGGACTATTATCTATCTCAAATCCTGAAAGATCCCAGACTTCTATATTCTTTTTTCCACAGGTAAACGACCTTTTTTTCCCCTCATCCCGCTTAAACAGGCTTTCCGCATCCTGAAACAGTTCCCTTCGTTCATCTTTTTTAGTCGGATCACCGCATCCAGTCCGCACTCTTTTATCGTATTGATAAATGGGGCATTCAGATACAGCGCATCTGCTACGATCACATCTGCGAAATGTCCGTGTCTTTCCTTCAGACGTCTGATCAGCTTTTTTCCTCCTGTCAGTTCTCCTTCATCTTTTTCTGCTCCGTCCCTCGGTTTTAACATTTCCTGGCCCAGGATTACATGTGGCGTTTTTCCTACTGTCATACAGACCACGCTCCGGTGGAAATATTCTGTTTCACCTGCACGGTTTTTCCGGCTAAGGCAGTCCGAACAGGACTTTTTGTGATGTTGAACAATTCGACTCCATCGATACCGGCTACAACATATCCACCTATAGTCCCTTCCCGAAATACACGGTTGCTTTTTATGATATCGATCGTCTGGTCGTGGATCTCACGGATCTCATCTGGATCTATCTGGGTAAGAAGGTCACGGACCGCATCAATTTTAGGTATTTTTCCATGTATGCAGTTTTTCAATCGTTTTCCCATACTTTCAGGCGCAGAAAAACTGTATGAAAACTCTCATACTGCACCATCAGAAAGAGCAGTGCCGGCATGACGATATTAAATAATGGGATCGTTCTTCTTTTTCTTTTGTCCGATAACCCCTTGATTTTCTCCGGGATTTTATATACACTTTTCATATAAGTTAGCAGCTTCTTTAATGCTAATTTTTCATTAAGGACACCTTCTTTCGTGTTGTTTTGTGGGTAACATAATTATACAATAAAAGGTGTCCTTTTTGATTGCTTATGCAGAAAAACAGTAACTTTTTATTCAATATGAGAATTCCCCGTTCTGCCAGATGGATCCCTTTGCAAAACGGGGAACTTTTTATCTTAAAAGCGAAATGCATGTAGCCCAGGATCGTCTTATAAACTTCTTCTGACATAACAAGGGCATATACCCAATAAATGGGAAGATGCCATACCAACGCTCCTAAAAACGCTAACGGAACACCAATGAACCAGACTCCACTGGTATCCAGGAATAAGCACATCCTGGTATCACCACCGCTTCGTAGTACACCTACAATATTTACATAATTAAACATTTTTGCAGGCATATACGCAGCAAATACCAGCAGACACCGGCTTACATCCATAGCCACTTCCGGGGTGATGCTGTAAATACCGATGATCTTCCACCTTCCAAGTATCAGACACACCCCTGCTGTTATAGTAACAATAAACTGCAGGATAAAAAACTGGGTAGCATATTTTTCTGCACGTTTTAACTTACCTGCACCAAGTTCATTTCCCAGGATAACTGCTGTAGCAGCACTTAAGCCCTGAAATAATACCACCGCAATATCCTGAATGGTAGTTGCAATGGTAATGGCAGCCACTGCATCGTCACCCATACGTCCATACGCCAGGGAATACATGGTAGTGCCCAGTCCCCACATAAATTCATTTGCAATAACAGGCGCAGAAGTCTCCAAAACCGCGCAATAAACGTCTTATGCCATCCAAACATCCCCTTAAATCCACAGGCAAGAGGCAGCTTTTTCCCATACACATAACAAAGCACTAAAGTTACCTCAATGCATCTGGCAGTAAGTGTAGCGCAGGCAGCACCTGGCTACGCCCATGGTCGGTGCGCCAAACTTTCCAAAAAATAAGCACATAGTTTAAGCAGATATTAACAACAATGGCAATACAGCTGCAGATCACCGGAAATACTACTTTATTGGTAGCGCGAAGCATTGCCACATATACATTGGTAAGCGCAATAAACGGATAGCACAAAGCTGCGATCCGAAGATACTTTGCCCCCAGTTCAATGCTTCCCTCACTGGTAGTAAAATCCTCATGACCATTCTAGGGAGCCGTAAGGGCCGGGACCACAAAAAACATGGCTCCCACCATAGCAAGCATCACACAAAGTCCTAAAACCTTCCTGATATTTTTCACATCGCCACTGCCCCAGAACTGAGCCGCTAAAATACCACCGCCGCTGACAATTCCAAAACCAGCAGAGAAAACACGAAAAACACTTTGTTGGCAAGACCAACTGCTGCGATCGCAGTTGATCCCAGTCCTCCGATCATAAGGGTATCTACCATATTTACAATGGTATTTAACATTCCCTGCAGTGCCACCGGGCATGCGATCATAAGTGCCTTTTTTAAGAAGCGCCCGTCATGAAGCATTTCCCAGGTACTTTTTAATATTCCTCCCATTTTTATCTCCATTATCTGTTGATGTACTCTCGGAATCTTTTTTGTTTGATTTTGCGAGAAGATTTTTTGTCACCCAAATTTCTGAGGCGTACGAACAGAAATCCAACTGGTGGAAAATCGGCCGCAAAGGCAAGTGCAGGAAAGACCTGAGAGTACATGTTGTTATTTTTACAAAGAACAGCCTGGAAAAGCAGGGCTGTACCTCTTACAGCCTATGTATGCAGTTCCAGACTTATCATTAATGCCTCATTTACCTTCTGTAACAGTTCTCCCGTCAATGTGACAGATCTTCTCCTTTAGTCTCTGCTTGTCAATGGTCCTGACCTGCTCTAAAAGGATCACGGAATCCCGTATCATGTCACAGCTTCCCCTGTTTAATTCTACATGGGTAGGCAGCTTCGCCTTGTTCATCCTTGATGTGATCGCTGCGCAGATCACGGTTGGACTGTGCCGGTTTCCCACATCATTCTGAATGATAAGGACCGGCCGCACACCGCCCTGTTCAGACCCTACAACAGGTCTTAGATCTGCAGAATAAATATCTCCGCGTCTGATGATCACAGCCTTCACTCTCCGTCATATTCTTACCCTTAGTATTGACACATTTCTAAAATGTATACACTACTATCAGTATATGAAGGCGAAATGGCTTTCTGGAGCCTGTTTTATCCATGTATTACTAACATCATGATTATAAAACTTATTGGGTAAAGGTACTGAAAATCACGCAAATCCCTTAAATACATCATCAAAATAATCTTTGGTACCCACTGTATTTTCCGTCTTTTAAGTAGACTCTCGGTATACGTTTTCCAATATCGCAGACCATTTCATAATGGAAGCCGCCGGACTTTTCTGCCAGTTCTTCCATAGTAATGCATTCAGAACCCCGTCACTGTCCTAAAAGGGTAACCTCGTCATCTTCCTGTACATCCGGGATATCTGTTACATCTACCATAAACTGATCCATGCAGATACGGCCTAAAAATAGCTGCTCTCTTGCCGTGGATCAGCACATCTCCTTTTCCGGAAAGGGAACGGACATAACCATCTCCATAACCTACTGGAATGGTTGCTACTTTCATAGTATGGTCTGCCACAAAAGTACCGCCATAGCTGACTGCTGTACCGGCCCCGATCTCCTTGATGTAGGTAATGCAGCTCTTGATCTCCATAGCAGGTGTCAGCTTCACACTGTTATGATCTACCTCATCAGAACGATACATGCCATAAATGGCAATACCTGCCCTTACCATATCCATATGATTGGACTCCAAGATTCAACAATACCGGCACTGTTGGAGCAGTGGCGGATCGGGATCTTTACCCCAGTTCCTCAAGATAGCCTAAAAATTCTTTATAACGGCGGTACTGCTCTTCATAAGCTGGATTTATCTGTCTCATCTGCTCTTGCAAAATGGGTAAACAGTCCTTCTACTTCAATGCCTTCTAAAGCTGCAATAGATGCTGCTTCTTTTGCATGTTCTCTGTCTGCTTTCATGCCGATACGGCTCATGCCTGTATCAAGTGCCAGATGTACTACTGCCTTTTGCCCTGCTTTACAGCCAGGTCTGACAGTTTTTTGCTTTTTCATACTGGAACATAGCAGTGCGGATATTATAGCGCAGAAGCTCCTCATATTGCGTGACTCATGGGTCACACCCAGGATAAGGATCGTTTTATTGATCCCATGTCTGCGAAGTATAATGCCCTCATCAATAGTAGCTACTGCATATCCAAACACATAAGGTTCAATGGTTTTGCCACAGGAACGCTTCCATGTCCATAGCCATCTGCTTTCACCGATCCCATGATCAGGGGTAGATGCAGGCAGATTGTCCCGCATGGATTTCATATTAGAAGCAACAGCATCCAGGTTTACTGTTGCATATACTCTGCTGTAAGGTCTCATATATGTTTATTTCCTCCCGGCGTATTCATGCCTTCCTAAACGATCTCTTTCTGAAAAAAACACACTAAAGTGCGCTAAGCTTTAATTATACACCATAAGCCGCATTTTTCAAGAAGGTTTCCCAGTCATTCAATCAGTTTTTGCCAACATATTTATTCTGCTGCAACTGGTACGGTTTACCCATTGCGTCTCACTGCCTCGTCCATAACATCCCCTACTGCCCTGGACAATTCTGTAGCCAGCAGACTATGGCTTCCGGCGGCCGCTGCCTTTTCTCCTGCCAGCCCATGAACATATACCCCCATACGGGCTGCTTCTTCCTCTTCCATGCCAATTGCTAAAGTCCCGCGATCGTACCGGTAAGCACATCCCCGGAACCGGCTTTTGCCATGGCACTGCAGCCACTGGTGTTAATATAAAGGCCGCCTTCCTGACCTGCCACTACGGTAGCTGCATCTTTTAATACGCAGGTAACTCCATACCGGGATGCATAGGCACTGGCAGCTCCTACCAGGTCTTCTTTTAACTGACTGATAGTCTGGCCTGTAAGTCTTGCCATTTCACCAAGATGTGGGGTAATGATAATATTTTCTGTATAATAAGAAGTAAGATAAGGATGGGATGCAATGGTATTTAACCCATCTGCATCCAGGATCACCGGAACATAGGCACTGGTAAGGATATCTTCTACCAGATATTCTACATAAGGCTCACTTCCAAGCCTGGGCCTAAAACAACTACACTGGCCCATTTCATCTGTTCTTCGATCATTTCTTTAAACTCTTCCCGGCCCTGAATGAGCTGGTCCGGTGTATAGGATGCAATGATCGCCTCCGGAAGCAGTCCCTGAAGGATGGGACGGTTTTCTTCCACTGTCAGTACCTTTACCAGTCCGGCACCTGCTCTGTAGGCAGTAAGGGCGCTTAAATAGGCAGCACCACACATGCCTGCACTTCCCGCTGCGATCAGCACTTTTCCAAAAAGTTCCTTTGTTGGAATCTGCTTTTCTTTCAGGAATATGGCAAAGATCTTTTTCTTTTCATCGGCAAAGCCCGTTCCGGTCTGCCGCCTTCTTCCGCTTCCCCCTTCTAATGCAATTTCAGGAAAACCGATGTCTTCAACCAGCACCTTCCCCCATAGCTTCTTCCCGGATAAAGAGCTGTTCCCATTTTTTCCCAACCAAAAGTCACAGTCACATCTGCTTTTAAAGCAGTTCCCATAACAGCGCCTGTATCTGCGTGGATACCGGAAGGAATGTCTACTGCCACACAGAAAGTATGCTCCTGTTCTCTTATCTGGTTTAGGTCATCTAAACATCTTTTATAAACGCCTTCTACCGGACGGCCAAGACCTACGCCAAATACTGCATCAATGATAACGCAACAGTGTTTTCCTTTTTTTCTGTCTCTGATCTCCTGCCATGGTTTTACAGAAATTCCCAGTTTTCGGGCAATGGAAAGCTGTGTTTTTAATTCCACTGTTCCTCTGTTTTCATCCCCTGCCATATAAATGCATACGGGATAGCCTTTTTAAATGGAGCATTCTGGCCGCTGCAATACCGTCTGCTCCGTTATTGCCACTGCCGCACACAGCCCAGACGATCTCATCTTTTTTGCTGCCTTTTCTGCCTCTGCAGCCACTGCCATAGCCGCCCGTTCCATTAATACCATAGACGGAATACCGATCTCCTGAATGGTTTTGGCATCCGTTGCTTTCATTTTTCTTCCTAATAAAAGAGTCCTCATTTTTCTGCTCTCCTTCCTTCTCCTACTGCAAAAAGCCATTGCCAGTCCATTTGTATTGGAAATAGAAACATGGATCTGCTCCATTCCCATTTTTTCAAACTGTTCTAAAGCCCCGCCATAAAGACGCACATAGGGCTTTCCCAGCTCATCCCGCAAAACCTCAATATCTCCCGGCATAAAGGTGCGAAAACCTGTCCCAAACACCTTGGCTACCGCCTCTTTTACAGCAAAAAGAGCCGGCAAGTTTAGAGGCAGACCCTCCTGCTTGCCGGCTTTCCGCCTCTGTAAATGTGCGTGACACAAAATATTCTTTTTTCGCAGGCCTTTCTCATACGGTCAATTTCTACCAGATCCGTTCCTACTCCCAGTATCATCACGTTTACTCTCTTTTTATTCTTTTTTTGTATCCTCTGCATCAGACTTTTCCTGCATGTTGCACACTCGGTAAGACAGACGCATCAGACTCTCTGATAAGTGTACATTTTCTACTACTACATCATCCGGCACTACCAGATCTGTGTGGGCAAAATTCCAGATTGCCTTGATGCCGGCTTTGATCAATCGGTCAGCAATCTCCGGAGCCTTTGTCTTTGGAATGGTAAGTGCTGCGATCTGGATATTATTTTCCCTGATAAAGGTTTCCAGATCATCCACAGAACGGATCTCAATGCCGCGGATCACCAGTCCGATCAGCTTTGGATTGATATCAAACATTCCTCTGATAACAAATCCTCTCCGTTCAAAAATTCGTATAATTGGCAATAGCCTGTCCCAGATTACCTGCACCAATGATGATCACATTGTGCTGACGGTCAATTCCAAGGATCTTTGCGATCTCTGAATAAAGATATTTTACGTTATATCTGTAGCCCTGCTGGCCAAAGCCACCAAAATTGTTAAGGTCCTGACGGATCTGAGACGCCGTTACCTTCATTCTGCTGCTCAGTTCATTAGAAGAAATACGCTCTACTCCTTCCTCGATCAGCTCGCCAAGGTAGCGATAATATCTGGGCAGTCTTGAAATTACTGCTTTTGATATCTCTTTGCGTTCCATTTTAACCCTCTCCTTCTTGTTCATGATTCACCCCCTTGCATTATCGGGGTATGATAACTCTAGTATCCATTATAATCAGACGTTAAATAAATGTCAAATCTGTTTTTCAGTATGTTCTTGAAAAAAAATTTTTCCTATATTATACTGTTTGGTACAAACCGGCTCATTTTGTCGGGAAAATACTTAATTTTACTACATTTTTACTACGTTTTTAAGGAGTTTATCATGATATTATCCTGCAGTAATATCTGCAAGTCATTTGGGGAAAATGACATTTTAAAGCAGGTTTCTTTCCACCTGGAGGATCATGAAAAGGCAGCCATTGTCGGAATCAACGGCGCCGGCAAGTCCACTCTTTTAAAAGTGCTTATCGGAAAACTGAACGCTGATGATGGCGTTGTTACCTGGGCAAAGGTGCTTCCATCGGTTATCTGGCACAGCACCAGGACTTAGAGGGGCCGAGACTATTTACGATGCACTTTTAGAGGTGAAAAAGCCGGTGATCCAGATGGAGGCCCGCATTCGCAGCCTGGAACTGGAAATGAAATCCGCTTCCGGTGATGAATTAGAGACCAAGCTTTCTGAATACAGCCGGTTAAACCATGAATTTGAAATGGCAGACGGTTATTCCTATCAGAGCGAGATCACCGGCGTTTTAAAGGGTCTTGGGATTTACAGAGGATGAATTTTCCAAACCCATCACTGCTCTTTCCGGCGGGCAGAAGACCCGTGTTTCCTTAGGCAAACTGCTCCTTACCAAACCGGACATCCTGCTCCTTGACGAGCCTACCAACCACCTGGATATGGAGTCTATCGCATGGTTAGAAACTTATCTGAGAAACTACAGCGGTGCTGTGATCATCGTTGCCCATGACCGGTATTTCCTGGACCGTGTGGTAACAAAGATCATTGAGCTGGACATGGGGCATTGTACTGTATTTTCAGGCAATTATTCTGCCTACAGCGATAAAAAGGCCATGCTCCGCGATGCTGCCATCCGTGCCTATTTAAACCAGCAGCAGGAGATCCGTCATCAGGAAGCTGTTATTGCCAAATTAAAGTCCTTTAACCGTGAGAATCCATTAAGCGCGCCGAGAGCCGTGAAAAATGCTGGATAAGATCGAGCGGTTAGAAAAGCCTACCCAGGCAAATGATTCCATGGATATCCGCTTAGAGCCGGATGTGGTCAGCGGAAATGATGTTCTGACAGTTACTGATCTAAGCAAATCCTTTGACACACAGACACTGTTTACCAATGTGGATTTTGAGATCAAACGAGGGAACGGGTTGCTGTTATTGGAAATAACGGTACTGGCAAGACCACTCTTTAAAGATCATCAATGGCATCATTCCTGCAGATTCCGGTCAGATCCGTTTGGGTTCCAAGGTGCATATTGGCTACTACGATCAGGAACATCAGGTACTGCATATGGATAAAACCCTGTTCCAGGAGATCCAGGATACCTATCCAAACATGAACAACACCCAGATCCGCAATACACTGGCAGCCTTCCTGTTTACAGGAGATGACGTATTTAAGCTGATCCGTGACTTAAGCGGCGGTGAAAGAGGCCGTGTTTCCCTTGCGAAATTAATGCTCTCTGATGCCAATTTCCTGCTTCTTGACGAGCCTACCAACCATCCTGGATATTACTTCCAAGGAGATCCTTGAAAGCGCATTAAACCGCTATACAGGAACAGTATTATATGTCTCCCATGACCGTTATTTCATCAACCGTACTGCTACCCGTATCCTGGATCTGACGGATGGTTCATTTATCAACTATATCGGCAATTATGACTACTATCTGGAAAAAAAGAGGATGTAGAAGCTGCATTTGCCGCTAGGCAGATGGCTGAAGCTGGAAATAACCGTACAGCCGGTGCAAATGGCACACAGGCACAGAGTGTCAGCTGTTTCAGGCGTATCTTCCGCTGTCTTCCCAGACAGCTATGACCGCCTCCGCTGCCGGCTCTCCTTAGCTGACGGAAAAATAGACTGGAAAGCCCAGAAAGAGGAGCAGGCCCGTCTTCGCAAACGCCAGAATGAACTTAAAAAAATTGAGGATAAGATCCATGAGCTTGAAACAAGGGATGGGGAGATCGATGAGCTCCTCTCCCAGGAAGATGTATATACTGATGTTTCCCGCCTTATGGAACTGAACAAAGAGAAAGAATCCATTCAGAAAGAACTGGAAGTTCTCTATGAGAAATGGGAAGAACTGGCAGAATAAAAAAGGAGTTATAGAAATTCATGAAGAAATTAAAACGGATATCAGCTGCCCTTATGGTAATATTATTAGCAGGCCTTTTTATTGCAGCCATTGTACTTGCAATAACCGGCGCCCCGGCCAATCAGCTGATGGCAGTTATTTTCTCTATCGTGTTTATTTCCGTATTGTTTTATGCTATGGGACTGATGACACGGGTGTTAAAAAAGATGACAGTAAGGATACATCTGATACATCATTAAAAAAAATAGCCAGCCTCTCGTCTGCAATGCCGGGCCAGTTATTTATGAAAAAGTGTACCAGATCCTGAATTTATTTATAATTTTAATGCAAAAGGTCTGCTTTTGATAAAATATCATCAGCAGACCTTTTTTATATTTTTTAACTTTTTAATATTTTGATAATATCAACCTTTAATACCACTGGTAGAAATTCCCTGCACATAATATTTCTGTAAAAACAGGAACATAATGATCATAGGCACAGATGCAATAGTCAGCGCAGCCATGATAGGACCATAATAAACCGGAGGTTCTGTAAAAAATGTCTGAATACCAAGCTGTACCGTTCCTTTTTCCTGCATCAGTGATAACAAGCAGAGGCCACATAAAGTCGGACCAGTAAGCCACATAATCCAGAATAAAGACAGTAGCAAAAACAGGCTTGGATACCGGTATGATGACCTGTAAAAAGGTTTTAAATGGTCCGGCTCCGTCAATCTCTGCTGCTTCGATCAGATCATCCGGCACATCCAGGAAAAACTGCCTGAACAGGTATACGTCAAAACATTTTACAATAAAAGGAATGATCAGTGCCAGATAGAATCCACCCATCCCAGCTTATTTACAATGAAAAACAAAGATAGCAAAATACTTTCCAACGGCAGTACCAGCAAAGATAATACCACTGTAAGGATCACATTTTACCCTTAAATTCAAATTTTGCAAGTGCATAACCAAAGGCAGAGTTTACTGCCATGCTTAAAAACACAAGGATCGTAACATAAGTAACACTGTTCAGGATATAGCGGGGCATGTTGCTTCGTACAAAGACTTCTTTAAAATTATCTAAGGTCGCTCCTGCAGGCCAGAAGGCTGCCAGTCCTTTGGACATATCTGCAAAAATACGGTTTTCCGGTTTAAATGCAGATACCACCATCCAGATCAGGGGGAGAAATATACAAAAGTCCCAGAAGGATATTGACTACATAGATCAGAAAATATTTTTTATTCTTATTCATCTGTTTATCCTCCTATCTTGCTTTCATAAGCTTCTTTACTACAACTGAAATACCTACTACTACAATAAAGAAAATAACTGAAACTGCAGAAGCATATCCCATATTACGGTACTGGAAGCCCTGGCGATACAGATAATAGGTCAGTGTCATAGTAGACTCTTTTGGACCGCCGTTAGTCATGATGTAAGGCTGTGTAAACAGCTTCATGGCGGCGATCGTCGTCATCATAACTACGAAGATCAGCACATTTTTAATACCTGGAATTGTGATATAAAGAAACTTTTTTAATGCACCGGCCCCGTCAATGGAAGCTGCTTCATAAAGATCTTCCGGGATTGCCTGAAGACCTGCCAAAAGGATCATCATCTGATGTCCTGCTGCATGCCAGCCTGACATAAAGATAATGGAATTCATGGCTGTATCAGCACTTCGCAGGAAATCGCAGGCCGGAAGGCCGAATTTTGTTAAAATAGCATTTAAAAGGCCCTGTGTTGGATTTGGATTGTAAATAAAGGTCCACAGGATAGCGATAACACTCATGGATGTTACTAACGGTGAAAAATAGGCAGACCGGAAAATTCCAATGCCTTTAATATTTTCACGTACTAAAAGCGCCAGACCAAATGCCAGTGTAACCTGATAAGGAACTACAACAACTGCAAAATACAGTGTATTTTTCATTGCCTTTAAAAACTGGCATCCTGAAACAGGCGGATGTAATTTTCAAATCCTACAAAAGCTGCATCCTTTGGCCGCAGCAGGTTAAAATCCATAAAAACTAAATCCAAATGCCAGAGCCGCTGCCAGGATGGTAAACATCAGCAGGATCAGACAGCCTGGAAGGATGAAAAAAAGTAAGCATAGCTTTTTCTTCTGCCCCTCATTATAATATCTCCCTTCTTTTACCGGATTGGAATCACCAGATGGATCTCATTCCCTTTATATCAATACTCCATGCGCCTGTCTTTTCTGCTACAGGTCTTAAAACTGCTTTTGGAAGATAAAATCTTCTTGTACATGCCTGTTCACCGTCATTGATAAACAGCTCTATGATCGCTTTATCTACATATGCAGTTATTTCTTCTACCGGTTGATCTGTCTGTATCTGGCATACAAATGGAAGTGCCTGATCTTTTGCATCTGTATCTTCTTTTCAAGAGTAAGTTTTAAAGCAGTTTCACCAATATACAGATTTACCTTTCCTGCCGGTGATCCAGCCAGAGAAAGAACTGTACTTTCCTTTATTTCTTTTGTCTTTCTCATTGAAAGGAAATACGGCCCGTTTTCTGCTTTTTCTGTAAAAAGTTCCTGGATCTGTGGGATTACCTGTGAGTATAGTTTTCCATTTTTACTGCTAATTTTCTCGGAAGACTTAAGCTGCCGTTGGCACTTCCTGGCTGTGCTATATGCTGCCCCAGCCTGTGACAGTTCCATCCGGCACTTATACGCTCTCCTTCCACTTCAAAGCTTTGCGGAGCATAATAATCTTTTCCTTCATCTAATAGACCCTTGTTTTCCGGATCAAATTTTCCATCTTTATAAGTTCCTGTATACCATACTACATCTCGTCCATCTTTACGCCCGTCTGCATAAATATAACTGACGATCAAAACCCATGTTCCATCTAAATAGAAGAAATCCGGACACTCTGCAATACCGTACTGGGGATCTGTTTCCCCATATAAGATCCCGGCATATTTCCAGCTTTTAAGATCATCTGATTCATAACGGAATACTGCCGGACGGTCATAACAGCTACCTGCAATGATCATATTCCACTTATCCTCTATCTGAACAACCTTAGGATCCCTGAAATGCCAGGTAACACCTTCTGGTGTTCCCCACACAGCACATTCTTCATGAGTAAAATGAACGCCGTCCTTGCTTTGTTTTGTTACCTGCCACTGTCTTTGCCAGCTGCGGTCTGTTTTTCCGAAATGCCTGGTGTAAAATAAATGCATCACATCTTTTTCGATCACTGCACTTCCAGAAAAAGCTCCGCCCCTGTATTCTCCTTCGCAGCCATTTAACTCGATCTGCGGATAAGCTGCAACCGGCTGATGTACCCAGTGAAGAAGATCTTTACTCACTGCATGGCCCCAGTGCATATTTCCCCATTCCTGACCATTAGGGTTGTACTGATAAAACAGGTGATAATATCCCTTAAACCAGCAAAGACCGTTTGGATCATTCATCCAGTTTTTATAAGGAGAAAAATGGAAAGTATTTCTGTAATCCTGCGTCAGCGCATCTTTTAAATTATCTTTTGTATAAAAATACGCCTTATCTTTAAATTCTATAAATCTTACTCCCTGCTCCAGCACACAATCAGGGCAGTAAGAATAGGCTAAAGAAACCTCCAGTTCACTGATCTCCACCTCATATTCCTGCTCTTTTTCCCAGATAAATAAAAAAAAAGTTTCAAAACCGGAAAATTTGTAATATGCTTCCTCTGACAGCTGTCCCTTGCAGAAGATACGAACACAGCCCGGCTGCTCCCCTGTTCTTCTTCCTGTAATGTTAATTCCTGGTACTGTTTCCGGAATCGATCTTATATCTCACAATACTCCTCCTTTACAAATGCCCTTTACCAGAATGGGATGTCTTCTTTTTAGAAGGCATCCCATTTACTGCTATTTCATACTTGCTATTTCATAGAATCCTGCACTCTTGCATATTCATCATCTACATAAGACGCCACTGCATCCAGAGATTCCTTTGCGTCAGAACCGGTAAAAATGTCTAACATTGCCTCTGCAAACTTGGAAGTCAATACAGTATAAACTGGTGTCTTTGGTCTTGGAACAGCCGCCTCAAAAAGCTGCTCTTTTGCAAGACTGTATGGATATTCATCCCACTGGGTATTATTTTCATAAGCAGACTTTCTTGCAGGCGGATATCCTCCTACCTCACCGTAAAGTCTGGTAGATTCAGAATTAGTCATGAATTCCAGTGCCACATAAGCTGCATCCGGATCCTTGCAGTCTTTAGAAATTCCCAATGTCCAGCTTCCACAGTTGGAAACTACATGATCGCCTGTTTTTGGCAGATAAGTTGCTCCCCAATGCAGATCCGGGAAATCATCAAACTGAACGACCTGATTGATGTTTCCGGCGATCCACATAGCTGCCTTCTGATCCTGGAATTCAGTAGGTGTAGGATCAATATTGGCAAGCTTGTCATCAAAGAATTTCTGAAGCTTAACAGCAGTCTCCACACTCTTTTCACTGTTGATGTAGCCATCTGCCTTTGAACCATCTTCACTGACTAACGGTGCACCTGCTGAATCAAATAATGGGGATAAACCGTAGATCAGGCCTTCGCCCTTATTCATGATGATCTTAATACCTACCATTTCAGGAGTGGAAACTTCTTTTGCCATTTCATACACTTCATCCAGTGTGTAAGCATCATCAATTCCTTCCGGAATACGGAAGCCATGTTCCTCAAATACATCTTTGTTGTAATAGAACAGGCTGACTGCTTCATTGAAAGCTGACTGTATACATGTCATTCTGGTATGTATTCTGTAATACTGTTGACGGAAGCATGTCGTTTTTTGCTTTCCTCTGATACATAGCTGGTGATCGGAACAATAATTCCGTTTGCTGCATAGTTAGAAACATTTGGACCGTCTAAAGAAAGAAGATCCGGAAGTATCCCTGCTGCAGCTGCTGAGTTTACCTTATCCTCATAAGCATAAGAAGAACCTCTTGGAATATACTCAATGGTCAGATGATATTTCCCTTCATATTCCTTGTTAAAATCTTCTACTCTCTGGTCAAAAGCAGGTATCATGGTCTTATTTTCCTGATACCACATAGTGATCTCCTTTACCCCATCAGCAGAAGCCCCATCTTTACTTCCACCTGCATTTTCCGCCTTGGCAGTTGTTTCTCCCCCATTCTGTGAAGAGCATCCGGTCACGCTTGCCATAGCAAGAGCCGCTGCTGACATCATGATCACCCAATTTCTTTTTTCATAACTTCTTCTCCTTCCTGTTTTCCTTTCGTTTTTGCTTTTTTACTTCGTTTTTTGCTTTTATTTGCTTCATTTCTGATGACTTTATGGTATCATATCCATGGATTTAAAAACAATATAAAGAATCTGATATAATATGGGTAATATGACACGTTATGAAAAACCTGCATACTTTTTTTTTTTTCTTGTTTGTGCTATTCTTAAACTGGAAATTTTCTATGACTATGACAGGAGGACATAAAATGAAAAACCGCAAGATCCAGGAACAGCTTTTAATCTGGTTTCTTATTTTTACTGTGATACCGCTTTCTGTGATCTCCTTCTGGTGTTATCTGTTAGCTTCCCGGATTATCAACCAGAAATCCAGTTCCTATGCAGCAGAATCCATCCAGCAGTTGTCTGACAACCTGGATCAGTTATTAGTACAGATTGAAAATACCTCTCTTTCCATTTCTTATAATAACTATATCCAGAATGCACTGGAAAATCTGTCAAACGGCCAGTCTATCAGCCGGGTGGACAGCTATCAGCTGGAAAAAAATATGATCCTTACATATGACTATGCATCCATGCGGGATATTACCATCCGCCCCGCTGCTTCATTTAAAGACAATAATACCCTTTTTCGTGTACCTGCCAGGCTGGATCCGGATACAGAGGATCTATTTTACCCAGCTTCTGACCTGACTGATATATCCTCAATTACCTGGCGCAGTGATACCGGGCAACAGATCATCCAGATGATACGGCCCATTGAAAGTACCAGGAATTTTCATCATATGGGCACCTTATATATTTCTCTCTACAGCAGCTATATTGACAATCTGGTAAAGAATATCCATTTTGATGAGAAAGGATTTGCCCTTATCTTAGATTCCAAAAACCAGCCTATTAATATCAAAGAAGTGGATCCTTCTTTCCTTACAGATCTTGATCCTTTTCTTACCGGCACAAATGGATGTTTTAACCGTAAGATCGGCTCTGTGGATTATGAGTATTTTTATACTACTTCTCCTAAGACCGGCTGGAAATCCCTGGGGATCATTTCAGTTTCTGACCTGCATGCCCAGGTACGAAAACTGGCTCTTTCTGTTATTACAGGCGTACTTTTAGTATCTGCTGTGGCCATATTTATTTCCTACAGGCTTTCACGCTCTTTTGCTGAAAAAATCCATACAGTAACAGCTGCCATGAAAAAAAAAGCCTCAGAAGGCGATTTCTCCGTTAATCTGGCAGAAGGCATTTCAAAAAATGAATTTAACGACTTAAATACCGGTTTTAATCACATGATCCAGAAGATCAATTCCCTGATCCAGACTGTATACAAGGCAGAGCTTTTGCGCAAGGAAGCAGAATATGCTTCCCCTGCAGGCACAGACGAATCCACATTTTCTTTATAATACCTTAGATACCATCTGCTGGCAGGCAAAACTTGCAGGCAACGATGCTATTTTTGATACTACCTATTCTCTGGCCTCTCTCCTGCGTGCATCTATGGGAAACACTGATCCTTATATAACTGTTTCCCAGGAATTGTCTTATATCCGTGATTATATACAGATACAGAAAGCCCGCTTCAGGGATAAGATACAGGCAAATATTGCTGTAGAACCGGCACTTATGCCTGTTATGATCCCCAAACTTATTCTTCAGCCTATTGTGGAAAATGCCTTTATCCATGGTCTGGAAGAAAAAAATGGAAACGGTACTATAAAAATAAGCGGGATCTTAAATGATGAGGAAGAAACCGTCCTCTTTATGATCCATGATAATGGTGTGGGAATGACACGGGCCCAGATAGAAAAGGCCTTAGATCCGCCTCCAGGCACGAAAGGCAGCTTTGGACTTTCCAGTGTCCACAAACGGCTCCAGCTTCTGTATGGAACAGATTTTGGCTTAAAGATCCTGTCTGATCCAGGAAAAGGAACCACTATTATCATCCGCATGCCTCTTCATGTTGAGAAGGCAGAAAAAGAAAAGCAGTAAAGAATTTGAGGAAATATGTATGTATAAGATAATGATCGCAGACGATGAACCTATCGTACTTGACAGTTTAAAAACATTTCCATGGTCTGATCACCAGTGTTGTGTGACCTGCTTTGCAGAAAACGGCTTAAATGCACTGCATACTCTGGAATCAGAAAAAGTGGATATTTTGATCAGCGATATACGTATGCCGGGGATGAACGGCCTGGAGCTTTCCAAAGCTGTAAAAAGAACGATTCCCGGAAACAGAGATCATACTTTTAACCGGCTATGCAGAATTTGAATACGCCAAACAGGCTTTATCACTTGGAATCCGCCAGTACCTTTTAAAGCCATTCCGACTTGAAGATATTGAATCTGCCCTCCTTTCCTGTATCCATTCCTTAGATAACCTGGAAAGCAGGCGCAGACAGCAGACATACATCCAGGAAAAGCTTCAGCTCATCTCTCCTCTTCTCACAGAGCAGATCTACCAGGATCTATTAGAGGGACGTATTGGGGATTATTCAGAAAAAATAGCTGCCTGCAACATTAAGGATGCTCTTTATGTGGTCATTTCCACTCAAAGTGACTTTCCCGGAAGTTCCTTAGATATTGCCCTCTATGCTCAGATCAAAGAGCTGTTAAATGGAATGGAACCGGAAGTTTATCTTGCCCAGGGCATTGATATTATCAGCTGTATCCTTTGTTTTAATGCAAAGCATTCCCCTGAATTTTGTGAGGTTGCCTCTTTACACCTGTGCGAAATGCTCCAGAAGACAACGCTGCAAGAACTGGGATTCCATATTTCTTTTGGCATCAGCCTTCCAAGTTCTGATATTTTTATGCTTCATCAGTTAAAAAGCAATCTGTCCAGGCCCTTAACTGCCGGAGCGCTTTAGGTGGAAATTCCCTGATCATGTATTCGGAAATACAGAAAAAACAGGATCATGATATTTTCAATCTGACCATGTATGAAAAGAAAATACAGAAATGTATTGTTCAGAATCAGAAACAAGAATTACAACAGACCTTCCGGCAGTTTTTTGATGAACTGCTCCAGTCTGCCCACGGTGACTTTTCTTATATTAAAAAAACGCTGATCAATCTTGTTGTGCTTACATATCGTTTTGCCGAAAGTTATATTAACAGTTCTGAAAATGAATATGATGCTATCGAACATTTATTCCGCTGTGAAAGTATGGAAACACTGTCCAAAGAATCTCTTTCCCTGTTAGAGTCTCTGATCCAGACAGGATCCAGTTCTTTTGGAGACGGGATTGCAGAACGCATTACTGATTATCTGGAACAGAATCTGGAGCAGAATGTTTCTCTTGATATGCTGGCCCAGTCTATGAACTACAGCGCCGCTTATCTGTCCCGCCTCATCAAAAAAGAATACAGGACAGTCCTTCAGCGAACTGCTTTTAGACCTGCGTTTAAAAAATCCATGGAGCTTTTACGGCTTACGGATATGCGGATCAGTGATATTGCTGCCAAAGCAGGCTACAACGATGTAAGCTATTTCATCTCTATTTTTAAAAAAGTGTACCGGCGTCACACCTAAGGAGTGGCGCAGCCTGGCAAAGACTGGGAGAGTTATAGAATGTTATTAAAAAACAGGCGCATCCTGATCTTTCGGATACGCCTGTTTTTTCCGTTCATTTATTTAAGGATAATATCATCACGGCCTGGGCCATTAGATACCATTGTGATCGGTACTTCAATCTCTTTTTCTACAAACTCAATATACTTACGGCAGTTCTCTGGGAAGATCTGCGTAGTTCTTGATTCCGCGGATATCTGTCTTCCAGCCTGGAAGCTTGGTAAATACCGGTTTAGCCTTTTCAAGCTTTGCAGTAGTTGGGAAGTCTCTGGTCACTTCGCCGTCGATCTCATAGCCAATGCAAACCGGGATCTCATCTAAGTAGCCAAGTACATCTAATACTGTGAAGGCCACTTCAGTAGCGCCCTGGATACGGCAGCCGTATCTTGTAGCAACTGCATCGAACCAGCCTACTCTTCTTGGACGTCCGGTAGTAGCGCCGTATTCGCCGCCGTCACCGCCACGGTTTCTTAACTCTTCTGCTTCATCACCGAAGATCTCGCTGACAAATGCGCCTGCGCCAACTGCGCTGGAGTATGCCTTAACAACAGTAGTAATATCCTTGATCTCATATGGTGGGATACCTGCGCCGATAGCACCGTAAGCAGCCAGTGTAGAGGAAGAAGTTACCATTGGGTAAATTCCGTGATCCGGATCCTTTAAGGAACCTAACTGTCCCTCTAACAGGATCTTCTTGCCTTCTTTAATGGCATTGTGCAGATATGCAGATACGTCACATACATATGGACGGATCATTTCACGGTAGCTTACTAACTCATCGTACTAGCTCCTTTGGATCTAACAGAGGCTTGTGGTACAGATGCTCAAGCATTACGTTCTTGATCTCACATACTCTCTCTGTCTTTTCCTTTAACAGCTCATCATCAAAGAGTTCGCTTACCTGGAAACCGATCTTTGCATATTTATCAGAATAGAATGGAGCAATTCCGGACTTGGTGGAGCCAAAAGACTTACCAGCCAGACGAGCCTCCTCATAAGTATCAAACAGTACATGGTAAGGCATCAGGATCTGTGCTCTGTCAGAAACCAGGATGTGTGGCTTCGGAACGCCTCTGTCTACGATAGACTGGATCTCCTTGATCAGATATGGGATGTTTAATGCAACGCCATTTCCAATGATGCTGGTAGTGTGCTGATAGAATACACCAGATGGAAGAAGATGAAGCGCAAATTTACCATAATCATTGATAATGGTATGACCTGCATTACTTCCGCCCTGGAAACGGATAATAATGTCAGACTCTTTTGCAAGCATGTCTGTGATCTTGCCTTTTCCTTCATCGCCCCAGTTAGCGCCTACAATTGCTCTGACCATACGTAAAATCCTCCTTGGGGCATAAGCCCAGTATCATAATAAATAATCAATCTTCTTTTACTTTACTATATTATAGGCTATAAGTAAAGTGATTATTTATTATGAATGTCATAATATCAGCTTATGTTATCTGTATCCGCTATCTATTTTTCTTATTTTCCCTGTAAGCAGTTCCAACAGGTGCTTTCCTGCCATGGACATTAACCCCGACTCTCCTGTTACCAGACAGATGGAACGGGACGGCATTTTTTCCTTTAAAGGAAAGGGCAAATACTTCTCCCCGCTCTATTGCTTCTTCTGCAAAGCCTTCCATCACGCAGCCAACGCCCATGTTCCGCCTGGCAAACTGCACGATCATATCGCTGGTAGCCAGTTCAAATTCCGGCTTTAATTCAATGCCTTTCTGGGATAAAAAACTGATCCATAAACAGGCGGGTGCTGGTATTTTTTTCAAGGAAGATACAGGGAAGATCACAGAGAATGGAATAGTCCAGCTCTTTCCCCTGCAATTCTTTAAAGCTGCTTCCTGCAATAAACACGTTATCAATAGATTTTACTTCTGTACTGTGAATCGCTCCATGACCTGAAAAATGGTGTAGTCACCACACCAAAATCAATTTTGCCTTCTTCCAGGCAACGGATGGTCTCCGGTGTTGGTGCATTGGTCACTGTCACCTTGATCTTCGGATATTCTTTGTGGAACTGCTCCAGATAAGGAAGTAAAAAACTGCAGTGTCATGTCACTGGCACCGATCCGCACCTCTCCCATATCCATGTCCAGCATTCTTTTAAGCATCCGGCCGCCTTCTAACAGCTGCTCTACCCCGCCTTTTACATAGTGATATAACAGTTCCCCTTCTCTTGTAAGGAGTACCCCTTTAGAAGTACGGGAAAATAATTTTGTTCCCGCCTCTTTTTCCAGCTGACGCACTGCCTGGCTTACTGCCGGCTGGGAAATGCAAAGTCTCTGGGCCGCTGCCGTAAGGCTGCCTTCCTGACATACATAATAAAATACCTTGTAGTATTCCAGATTGATATTCATAAAATTCCCCTTGCATAAAGCGCAGGATCCCTGTGCTTATTAAAAGTGGGGCTGAATGCTTTCGCTCCAGCCCCCTTCGTCCATTTATTTCAAGTTTGTGATCTTTTTATACATTGATCTGGGGAGTCATTCCCAGTACTTCTTCATTTTCCTTTAAGATCGGACTGATGACTTCCTCTAAGAACTCTTCTACCTGTTTTGGAGCACGACCAACATAGCGGGATGGCTCCATAGCCTTCTTTAAATCCTCTAAGGACAGGTTAAATGCCGGATCTGCTGCGATCAGCTCTAACAGGTTGTCGTCCTCACCTTTTTCTTTTACGTTTCTGCCTGCTTCCATAGACAGTTCGCGGATACGTTCATGAAGCTCCTGGCGGTCTCCGCCTGCCTTTACAGCATCCATCATGATGTTCTCCGTCGCCATAAATGGAAGTTCTGCCATCATGTGTTTTAAGATAACCTTTGGATAAACCACAAGTCCGTCTACGACGTTCAAGTACAGATCCAGGATACCATCGATAGCTAAAAATCCTTCCGGTACGGACAGTCTCTTATTTGCAGAGTCATCCAGAGTACGCTCAAACCACTGGGTAGAAGCAACTAACATTGGATTCATCATATCGCTCATTACGTAGTTGGACAGGGAAGCAATGCGCTCGCTGCGCATCGGGTTTCTCTTATATGCCATAGCGGAAGAACCGATCTGGTGCTTTTCAAATGGCTCTTCTACTTCTTTTAAGTGCTGCAGAAGGCGGATATCATTGGAGAACTTGTGAGCACTCTGTGCGATACCTGCTAAAACGCTGAGCACACGGCTGTCGATCTTTCTGGAATACGTCTCTCCGGAAACAGGATAGCAGCCGGAAAATCCCATTTTCTCTGCGATCCGCTGATCTAAACGACGGCATTTTTCATGATCTCCGTCAAACAGCTCCAAGAAACTTGCCTGGGTTCCTGTGGTTCCCTTTAGAACCTAACAGACGCATAGAACCGATGAGATATTCCAGATCGTCTAAATCCAGCTTTAATTCCATCATCCATAAAGGTTGCTCTCTTACCTACAGTTGTAGGCTGTGCAGGCTGGAAATGGGTAAATGCCAGTGTTGGCTGATTTTTGTACTTATCTGCAAATTTAGCCAGTTCAGCCAGTACGTTTAATAATTTCTTGCGGACTAACTGCAGAGCCTCAGTCATAATGATCAGATCTGTATTATCCCCTACATAACAGGAAGTAGCGCCTAAATGGATAATGCCTTTTGCCTTCGGGCACTGTACGCCGTATGCGTACACATGGCTCATAACATCGTGACGTACTTTTTTTCTCTTGCCTTTGCAACATCATAATTGATGTCATCTGCATGGGCTTTCAGCTCGTCGATCTGCTCCTGTGTAATATTTAATCCCAGTTCTTTCTCTGTCTCAGCCAGTGCGATCCAAAGCTTTCTCCATGTTTTGAATTTCATATCCGGTGAAAAAAATATACTGCATCTCTTTGCTTGCATAACGCTCAGAAAGAGGACTTACGTATTTATCATTACTCATTGGTTTTTCCTCCTGTGCCTGCTTAGTAGGCTTTTTTTACTCATGAACCCCGCGCTAACGCGCTCTGCTGTCTGCTCCGCAGACGGTTCATTCGTTAACGGTTTGTGAAAAACAAATGTCTGCTTCGCAGCCGCTTGTTTTCCCCTGCACTCGTTACAGTATAACATATCTGCGTCATCTAAACAACCATCTACTTCTCATAGCTGCCGCGGATATCTTCTTTTGGCGGCTCGATCGGATAGTCACCACTGAAGCAGGCTGTACAGATTGGCTTTTCTCCTGCCATTTCATACAGACGATCCATTTCCAGATAGGATAAGCTGTCTGCGCCTAAAGATCACGGATTTCTTCTACTGTACGGTTATGAGCGATCAGCTGGTCTTCTGACGGGATATCTGTTCCAAAATAGCATGGATGAAGGAATGGCGGGGCACTGATACGCACATGGACTTCTTTTGCACCTGCGTCTCTTAACATACCTACGATCAGGGCACTGGTGGTTCCACGGACGATAGAATCATCGATCATGATCACACGTTTTCCTGCCACAGCTTCTTTTAATACATTTAATTTAATGCGGACCGCTGATTCACGGCTACTCTGTTTTTTGGCTTGATAAAGGTTCTTCCCTACGTAGGAATTCTTTACAAAGGCAGTTCCGTAAGGAATGCCTGACTCCATAGCATATCCAAGCGCTGCTGCATTTCCGGATTCCGGAACACCCACTACCAGGTCTGCATCCACTGGTGAATCCATTGCCAGGAAACGGCCGGCCTGGATACGGGAATGATATACGCTTACACCGTCAAATACACTGTCCGGTCTGGCAAAGTAGATATATTCAAAAATACATCTTGCTTCTTTTGCATGATCTGTAAAGCAAAAGTTCTTTATTAGAAGCAATGCCGTCCTTTGTAATGGTAACGATCTCACCTGGCTCTACGTCACGGATAAATTCTGCACCGATAGTCTCTAAAGCACAGGTCTCAGATGCCAGAATATAGGCATTATCTCTCTTTCCGATGCAAAGAGGCTTAAAACCAAATGGATCTCTGGCTCCGATCAGCTTTCTTGGACTCATTACTACCAGTGAATATGCTCCCTGATCTTTTTCATTGCCTCTGCTACTGCCAGCTCTACGGTTGGTGTATGGATACGCGCCCTTGCAATGTGATACGCAATGACCTCAGAGTCAATGGTAGTCTGGAAAATAGCGCCTGTGTATTCTAATTCATGACGCAGCTCCGGTGCATTGACCAGGTTTCCGTTGTGAGCTAACGCCAGGTTCCTTTTACATAGTTTAATACCAAAGGCTGTGCATTCTCTCTGGTACTGCTTCCTGCTGTTGAATATCTTACATTGCCTACACCAATATTTCCATGGAGTGGTTCGATCACATCCGGTGTAAATACTTCGTTGCAAAGACCCATTCCCTTATGCGCACTTACTTTTCCTTTTTTCGGGCCTTCTGTATCACTGACTGCAATACCGCAGCTTTCCTGTCCTCTGTGCTGAAGAGCAAACAGGCCATAATAAATTGTGGAGGCAACATCATTTCCGTCAAAATCATAAATGCCGAAAACACCACATTCCTCCCGCACTTCATCTCCTCTGATATCAAAGTCCATCTGATTCTGGTTCATTGGTCTTTCCTTTCCGCTTTCGCCTTTTATCACAGTCTTGTCATTTATAAGTCATAACGATAAAAGAAGTCATTTTCAGTAGAAATTATAATACACGTTTTCTGTGAATACAAGCAACAGGATCATTAAAATTCTAATGAATAAATTCCCTCTGTTCTAATCAGTCTGTTTTTTCTCCTCCCGGATCTTGAAAAATAACACTTTTCCTTCTTTCAGATAAACAGCAGCGCCTTCTTTTAAAACCGGATTTGCTGTATCATCATCCTGTTTTTTCCAGATTTTTCCAATACATATTGTTCCCCCAGGACTACTTCTTTTTGGATCAGGTATTCCAGGATCTTCTTTTTCCCGGCCATGGCACAGAAAGCCCCTGCCAGTTCTCCTGCCCTGTGGCAGAGGTTGAAAACAGAAAAGGTGTCAGAAATAAAAGAAAGCTAACATTTTACCTTTCTTTTTCTTCTTTTTCCAGGCTCTCACCCCTGCCTTTCGCATTTTCTTTTTTCCTTTGTTTCACTGCTTTTCTTTTTTTTCATGGGAGTCCTTTCCCACGCACTCCAGTTTTATTATAGAAAATTTTTATCGTTCCTTCAAGAGTAAAACAGGCTGTAAAAAAAAAGCAAAAAACTGCCAGGAAAAAGAATTTTCATCTTTCTCCTGACAGTCATCACTGCAGCGCATATGACAAGTGTGCCTTTGCACGCTCATTGATCACATAAGTTACCTGCCTTCCACATCACTTGCTGCATCGGAAGCGCCACGGCTCAGATCGTCTGTAAGATCATCGAGCAGCCCTTCTCCGGTAGTCTCGATCTCGCCATTGGTGCCGCCGGTCATGGTGCCATTTTCTCCTTCGCCCCAGCCGGATGCGCCAAATCATCTGTATCTCCATTCATGCCATTTTCCCCGGTTCCTGCTCCTGTTCCATTTCCAGTCTCAGAAGCCGCCGAGGAAGTGGCACTGTTCTTTCCGTCCCATTCATATTGCCATTTTTCTTCCTGCACAGGCAGTAAGGGAAAGAGACAAAAGCACAAACATGCATACAAATAATAACGGTCTGATCTTTTTCATAAAACATTCTCCTTTCATTGTCATGCTCTTAGTATGTGAAATCAAAGAATGCTTTATAGTGTTAAATTTTTCCAGACAAAATCTACAGCTGCACTACGTCACTCATGTCGTATAATCCCGGCTCTTTTCCAGCTAAAAATTTTGCTGCTTCCAGAGCGCCTTTTGCAAAAATAGCCTTGGAATAGGCTGTATGATTAAAAGTAATGACCTCATCTTTTCCTGGCAAAGATCACGTCATGGTCTCCTACGATAGAACCACCGCGGACAGAAGCAATGCCGATCTCCTTTTGGATCTCTCTTTTCATGAACACTGCTGCGGTCATATACATAGTGATACTGATTGCCTAAAGCTTCGTTCATAGACTCGGCCAGTGCAAGGGCAGTTCCGCTTGGAGCATCTTTTTTCTGGTTGTGGTGCTTTTCCACGATCTCTATATCAAAACCGGCGCCTAGCCAGCACTTTGGCCGCATCCTGGACCAGCTTTAATAAAAGATTGACACCTAAAGACATATTGGCAGAACGCAGTACAGCTGTTTTTTCTGCTGTCTCTTTTACTTTTTTATCTGTGCTTCAGAAAGCCCGGTGGTGCAAAGCACCAGGCCCAGCTTCTTTTCTGCGCAGAAATCCATAAGGTGGTCTGCTGCCTTTGGAGAAGCAAAATCTACTACTACATCTGCCTCTTCTTTGCATTCCTCTAAGGATGCATAGACCGGATATCCATTTTCTTTATCATTTTAAGATCAATGCCTGCAACAATGGTAAGACCGTCCATATCCTTTGCCATTTTGGTGATGACCTGACCCATAACGCCGTTGCAGCCATGCATGATGAGCTCTGACCATTTTTCTTTCCTTTCTCCTGCTGCCCTAAAGTCCTTTAATTTTGTCCAAATCCTTACAGCAGTCCGTATGCCTGTAATTCCTTCTTAAGAACTTCCTGATGCTCAGTTTCCATCTCAGTAAGAGGCATTCTCAAAGGTCCTGTTTCTTTTCCTAACAGGTTCATAGCTGCCTTGACCGGGATCGGGTTTACCTCGCTGAATAAAGCATGGATCAGTGGGATCGCATCTAACTGAAGCTTTGCACTGCGCTTTACATCACCGGCAAAATATGCTGCACAGATCTCATGTGCCTGAGCAGGAGCTACATTTGATAATACAGAGATAACACCCTTTCCGCCTAAGGATAATAATGGAACGATCTGGTCATCATTTCCGAATACAAGTCAATACCGCCGTCTGTTAAGTTCATTAAAGTTGCAGTAGCAGAGAAATCACCATTAGCCTCTTTTACGCCAACGATATTATCTACATTTTTCCAAAGATGAGCGATGGTAGCAGGCTGGATGGTCACACCGGTTCTTCCGGTGATATTGTAAAGAAGCATTGGGATCTTTACGGAATTTGCAACTGCGGAAAAATGTGCGATCAGACCCTTCTGGGTTGCCTTATTGTAATATGGAGATACTACTAACAGACCGTCAGCCCCATTCTTCTCTGCTTCCTGGGACAGATAAATAGCAGTCTCTGTGCAGTTAGAACCTGTACCAGCAATTACAGGAATACGCTTCTTTGTAACTTCACATACAAACTTGATAACGTCTAAGTGCTCCTCATGGGTCATGGTAGATGCTTCACCTGTTGTACCGCAGGCAACAATGGCATCTGTACCTCCTGCGATCTGCTCTTCTACGATCTCCTCTAACTTGTCGTAATTAACCTCTCCATTTGCCTTAAATGGTGTGATCAGTGCAACACCGGCGCCTTCATAAATTGCCATGTCTTTTCTCCTCTCTAAATATAGTAAAATTAATGTTGGAAACACGCAGTACGCGTCCCCGGATCCACCAGAGTGTTCCTATCGCGACGTGATCTGGAAAAATCTGGTGATCACATCAAAAGAAAAGGAAGGGCTGAGGTAAATGTCAGCTCTTCCAACGGTTTCGCATCTTCACAGAATCTGCTCTTTCGGTAGCTCTCCATCCACCCGGATGACAGTCACAAAGTTCTTAACCCTGTGCCCAGAAAAGACTCTTTCAGGTTTCCTCTTGTCTTCGGCGCTTTTCCCTTTCACCAGACCTTCTTCTGTGCCTGTCACATCCGGCCGGTTACTTTTGATCAGCGCAACCTCTACTCTGTTTTATGTTCTTAATATTAGCATTATCAGTTGCAGATGTCAACTGTAAATATTTTTCAACCCTCACAGAATGTTCATAACGTGTCTGAACCTTGGTGATCTCGTCTGCGTACTCATCTAATTCCTGAGGATAAACGGTTCCTGTCATGATCAGTTCTGCTTCGGACTGTCTTGCCTGACAGATCAGCGCCTTTAACTCCTCCAATGAAATAATGCCTTCATCCAGGATTCCCAGGATCTCATCCAGGATCAGAATATCACATTCGCCGGTAACCAGTACCTTTTTCGCGAAATTCAAACCATTGCGGATATTGATCCTTGCTTCGTCCTTTTCTTCCTCTGAAAGCTGGTCAAAAAAAAGATGGGTGATTTTTCAAATCGGAATAATTTGAACTCCGGTTCCAGTCGTTTTACGATCTCCATACCTTCTGTTTCCATGGAACCCTTTAAAAACTGTACCATGATGACTGTTTTCCCTTTTAAAAGAGCGGTCACACCTCGTCCTAAGGCACTTGCGGTCTTTCCCTTTTCCAGGTCCGCAGATCACCTGTATCAGATTTTCTTTCATCATTCTGCACCTCATGTCTGTTCTCTCATGTGAGCATTTTTCAAAACCACTCTAGCACAATTTATGTAATAATGCAAATATTTCTTACGATTTCCAGTAGATTTTCCTTTATAAATATGAAAATTTACTTAAAATTTCATCACACTCCAGCTTGCTGATGGACACTTCATAAGCAATGCGCTTCTCACATTCTGTCTCCGTGATCTTCTTTGTATACTCCCGGCTCTGGACTCTTCCCCAGATACGGACCCTTGTTCCAACCTCAAAGCCAGAAGCAAAACGGGCATTACGGCCCCAGCTGATACAAGGGATATAATCTGATTTTCCATAAGGACGGTTCACAGCCAGCAGCAGATCTGCAATCTCTCTTCCAAGAGGTGTTTTGCCGATAGATTGGCGCCTTGCAGATATAACCGTCCAAAAAGATCTGGTTCGTCTTTGTGTAATCGGTAAATTCATCCATAAAATGGATCTCACGTACAAATACAGATAACATCAGACGGTTTTTGGTGCCTTCGTGACGGTTATAGGAACGGAACTGTCCAATGGCTTCCATGGTAAGGCCCCTGTAGTCCTTATGTACATCCACAAGCCGTTCAGAAACCATTAAGGGGATAATATCCGCCTGCTCGCTTAAACGGTTTACAGACAGCTCTACCATGTAGAAGCCTTCTCCAAAGACCTCATGGCTGAATGTGAAATCTGATACGATCTCTCCGATCACACTTACCTTGTTGTTTTCGATCATTTTTTCTGTCATAGTACTTCTCCTCTTCTTTTCCATTTTTATTTTATGATACCAGGGTCAAAAGGTGGGAAATCCGCAAGCTTGCTTGCAGGAGGATTTATCAACTGGGACCCGCCAAAAATGGTAAGCCATTTTTTGAAGAAAAATGAGCGGATTACTGTTTTCCGACATTGCGTGCAAACGCACGTAGCAATCCGGTATCTTGGGGGCCATGTACCTTTGGACACCTACATAGATAATTTATGAAAAGAGGAAAAGAAATAGACCGGATATGCATAAAAATCCACCTCTGTTTTCCGACATAAAACGACAGGAGAAACAGCGGTGGATCTTACATATGATTTCCTAACAATATTTATTTTTCAAATAATTTCCAGATCTCGTCCAGTACGATCACACTGCAGGATACACCTAAGATCTTGCACCACAATCCTACAGACAGGGGAACTGTCTCAAATACAGCGCCTCCGGCCTGTGTAATGATGATCTGAAGGATCAGGACCAGTAAGAATATGCCAAGCATCAGTTTATTATTAATCAGGTTCTTATACATTGGTGTGCGGTCCAGTTCACGGCAGTTAAAAGCATTAAACAGCTGGAATACTACAAACAGGGTAAATAATACAGTTGACTCCTGTTCCGGCGCTGCCCCTAAAAAATTAGTAAAATGCTGGAGCATAAATACAATAGAGATAAAAATACCGTTTACAAAAAATACGGCTGATCATGGACCTGGAAATAATATTTTCATCTCTTCTTGTAGGCGGATGATTTAAAATATCATCACGGATGGGTTCCAGTCCTAAGGTCAGCGCTGGCGGACCGTCCATGATAATGTTGATCCATAACAGTTCAAGAGCTGTAAACGGCGTCTCAAAACCTGCTAAAATGGAACAGACGACAACTACTACAGATGATACATTTACAGTCAGCTGGAACTGGATAAAGCGCTTAAAGTTTTCATAAATAGCACGTCCCCACTGCACAGCCTTCATGATGGTAGAAAAGGAGTCATCCAAAAGGACAATATCGCTGGCTTCCTTGGTAACTTCTGTACCTGCAATACCCATGGCAATACCTACGTCTGCATTCTTGATAGCAGGGGCATCATTGATGCCGTCACCGGTTACTGCCACTACATTTCCCTGTGCCTTTAATGCTTTTACCACACGCATCTTTACAAGAGGGGTACTTCTGGCAATAACCTGGATCTTCTTAAGAGCCTGCGCCAGTTCGTCATCGGACATAGCTTCGATTTCAGATGCTTCTACTGCAATGTGGTCTGCATCCAGCATATGAAGCTGGTCTGCAATAGCTCTTGCAGTTAAAATATTGTCGCCGGTAAGCATTTTTACTTCAATACCTGCTTTGCGGCAGCGGCCGATGGCACCGTAAACATCCGGGCTTAGTGGATCAGAAATAACAACAAAGCCATCATAGACCAGGCCTGTTTCCAATTCTTCCTGGGACTCTTCACCTGTATAATGATCCAGTTTTTTATGTGCAAAAGCAAGGATACGTCCTGCGCGGCTCTGGAAAGAAGTGATCTTTTCTTCCAGTGCATTCTTCTCTTCATCAGACAGATTAACCGACAGGTTCATGATCTTTTCCGGATTTCCCTTTACATAAAGCATATAACCTTCTGCTGTACGCAGGATCGTACTCATATCCTTTTTCTGGGAAGAAAATGGGAAAATGTGGGCAATATCTGTCTCTTCTCTTTTCTTTGTATAATCCCAGCCTGCTTTTCTGGCTGCTACTAAAAGAGCACATTCCGTAGGATTTCCGATAAAGCTGTCTTTTCCGTCTTCAATCGTCACATTGGCATTGCTGTTGATACAGAAGTTTTCCAAAAGACAGACGTCCGTAAGCTTCTCAGGCTCTAACAGTTCTCCTTTGGCGTAGATCTGCTGTACGGTCATCTTATTTTCTGTTAAAGTTCCTGTTTTATCGGAACAGATGATATTAATACAGCCGACAGTCTCACAGGCGATCATCTTCTTTACCAGAGCATTTTCACGGGACATTTTAATAATGTTTAATGCCAGCGAAACAGCCACGATCGTAGGAAGTCCTTCGGGAACTGCTGCTACGATCAGCACAATGCTGGTGATAAAAGCATCAGATACAGTCTCCCAGTTCATAGTATGGGACATGGCAAAACCGATGATCTGGATGGCAAATACGATAAAGGCTGCTGTAGCGCCTAAAACTGTGATCACTTTTCCCAGACGGTCCAGTTTTTCCTGAAGAGGTGTGGTGTCTTTTTCAATTGAGGATAATTCTTTTGCGATCTGTCCAAACTCTGTGTTGTTTCCTACTGCAGTTACCACTGCTTTTCCTGTACCGCTTGATACAAAGCAGCCGGAATACAGCATGTTCCTGCGTTCTGCCACTGGTGTGGACCTGGGACAGACAAAATCTGCCTCCTTTGCTGTCGGAAGGCTTTCTCCTGTAAGAGAAGACTCATCGGTGCTGAGGTCATTGCTCTCTAATAATCTTGCATCTGCTACCAGCTTATCTCCTGTTTCTACTAAAAGGATATCACCTGCCACAATGTCCTTCTGGGGGATCAGTTGAGGCGCGTTATCTCTTAATGCTTTTACCAGTGTATCTTCATTGATGCGGTTTAATGCCTCAAAAGCTTTGGCACTTTTCCCCTCTGTAACAATTGTGATCACTACAGACAGCGCAATAGCTGCGAAAATACCGGCACATTCCAGAAAGTTATATTCTCCTCCTGTCATATAGCGGGCAATATTTACTCCCTAAGGTGATCACTGCCGCAAAGATCAGCATCAGAAGCATAGGCTCTGTGGAAGCATCCCAGATCTTTTTAAGCAGGATTCATGACTTTCCCGGATAAAGGTATTGGAACCATACTTTTTGCGGGACTGCTCTGCCTGTTCTTTTGTCAGGCCGCCGCTTCCGTCTGAATGCAGGTCTGAAAGTACCTGTTCAGGGGTTTTGGTGTACGCGTCTTTCATTTTTTTCTCCTTGTATTTTATTGTTATCAATAATACCAGATTGTCTCCGTGCTTCGCACTCACGGGTGCAATCTTCAAAATCCTCCTGCAAAGGCAAGCTTGCATCGGATTTTTTAGACCTTTTGACCCTGTATTATCATATTAAAAAACGAGACATCATGTATGGCAAATAAGCCAGCACATGAGTCTCGTTATTTAAGCAAGCCCCAGGTCCTTGACCAGTATGTTGATGGCTTGTCACACTGCCCTTACAGGCAGTCCGCCACTACTCCCTCAGTTGGGTATTATATTACTCACGAGCCCCCGCGCTACGCGCTCTACCTGCCTGCTTACGCAGGCGGCTCGCATATATTTCTACTTATTTTTGAAGGAAGCTCTCTTACGCATGGTCGGATCCAGGATCTTCTTGCGGATACGCAGGCTCTCTGGGGTTACTTCCAGAAGTTCATCTGTATCGATGAAGTCCAGGCACTGCTCCAGGCTCATGATCTTAGGCGGAGTCAGCTTTAATGCCTCATCAGCACTGGAAGAACGTGTATTGGTCAGCTTCTTGGTCTTGCATACATTAATCTCAACATCTTCGGCCTTCGGGCTCTGTCCGATGACCATACCGGAATAAACCTTAACACCAGGCCCAATGAACAAAGTACCTCTCTCCTGTGCATTGAACAGACCGTAAGTAATAGACTCACCAGCCTCAAATGCGATCAGGGAACCGGTCTGACGATATGCGATATCACCTTTGTACTCAGCATAGCCGTCGAAAATTGTATTTAAGATACCATTACCCTTTGTATCGGTCATAAAATCGCCTCTGTAGCCGATCAGACCTCTGGAAGGAATGGAGAATTCCAGTCTGGAATAGCCGCCAGCTGCCTGGCTCATACCCTGAAGAGCACCCTTTCTGGAAGTCAGCTTCTGGATAACAACGCCGGTGTATTCTTCCGGAACATCGATATAAGCTAATTCCATTGGCTCTAATCTGCGGTTGCGCTCGTCATATTTGTAAAGAACCTCTGCCTTACTTACTGCGAACTCGTATCCTTCACGGCGCATATTCTCGATCAGGACAGACAGATGCAACTCACCACGGCCGGATACCTTGAAGCAGTCTGCAGAGTCAGTTTCCTCTACACGAAGGCTTACGTCTGTATTTAACTCACGGAACAGTCTGTCTCTTAAGTGACGGGAGGTGATAATTTACCTTCCTGTCCGGCTAACGGGCTGTCATTTACCATGAAATACATAGCAATGGTCGGCTCGGAGATCTTCTGGAATGGGAATCGCCTCTGGATTTTCCGGAGAGCAGATCGTATCTCCAATGTGGATATCAGCAATACCGGAGATAGCTACGATAGAACCGATTTCTGCCTTCTGTACCTCTACTCTCTTTAAGCCATCGAAACTCATACAGCTTACCGATCTTGATCTTTTGAACTTATCCGGATCATGATGGTTTACCAGAACACATTCCTGGTTTATTCTTAAGCTGCCGTTGTCAATCTTACCAACACCAATACGTCATACGAACTCATTGTAGTCACTGGTACCGATCAGCACATGGGTTGGAGCTTCCGGATAACCTTCCGGCGCCGGGATATGCTTAACGATGGTTTCAAACAGAGGTTCCATATCATTATTAGTATCTTCCAGTTCATATCTTGCAAAGCCTGCTCTTGCAGATGCATAAATGAACGGACAGTCTAACTGCTCATCAGAAGCGTCCAGATCCATCATCAGTTCCAGAGTCTCATCAATAACCTCTGCCGGTCTTGCTTCCGGACGGTCGATCTTGTTGATGCAGACGATAACGGAAAGGCCTAATTCCAGAGCCTTCTGAAGCACGAACTTTGTCTGAGGCATAGGACCTTCGTAAGCATCCACTACCAGTACAACACCGTTTACCATTTTAAGTACACGCTCTACTTCACCGCCGAAGTCGGCATGTCCTGGTGTGTCGATGATGTTGATTTTTGTGTCTTTATAAAATACAGCCGTGTTCTTGGACAGGATGGTGATTCCTCTCTCACGCTCCAGGTCATTGGAGTCCATTACACGTTCCTGAACTTCCTGATTGGCACGGAATACACCGCTCTGTTTCAATAGCTGGTCTACTAATGTGGTCTTACCATGGTCTACATGGGCAATGATAGCGATATTTCTTACATCTTCTCTTTTCTCTTCATAGTGATTATCTTCCTTTTATATATACGAATCTTTTTGTCTCAGCCACAATTTTGTAGTATAGCATTCCATACTCCATATTGCAAGGATTTTTTTCATTGTATTTTCTTTGTACTTTATAACAATATCAGTTCTCCCCGCACTTTCCATAGTACTTCCCCCTTTCTGTGCGGATCACTGCCCTGCCGTTTGTGCTTTCCACCAGCTTGGCCCTTAAAACTTTCTTCCTGCTCTCCCGGCACTAAAAAGATAAATACCACTTTATCTGTATACTGGCTGTCCAGTGTGTCAATGCCTTCCTGGGCTGCAAGGTACTGGATTTTTCCCACTCCATTGTAATCGGTAATCACTTCCATACGCACTCCCTGTTTTTTTCTCCAGGATCTGTGCATTTGCAAGACCTTCTTTACTGCCCCGGAATAAGCCCTTACCAGGCCCCCTGTGCCAAGAAGTGTGCCCCCCAAAATATCTTGTAACGACTGCACACACGTCCATAAGTTCTTCTCCCATCAGCACATCCAGCATAGGTTTTCCGGCTGTCTGGGATGGCTCCCCATCATCGCTGCATCTTGCTGTAGGCGTTGCCCCTTCTCCTTTAAGAATATAGGCATAACAGTTATGCCTTGCATCCCAGTATTTCTTTCTGGTCTTCTTCCGAAGGCCAAAGCCTCTTCCTCTGACTTTACCGGACGGATCTGAGCAATAAACCGGGACTTTTTCTCCACCAGTTCTCCTGTTCCTTCCTTATATATGATCTTATAGTTTTCTGCCACTTTATACGCTCCTTATAAAAACATTTATTATTATAATAATATAGTTATCCTGCTCTTGCAAGCGTCCATTAGCATCCCCCTTTTCATTTTCTGAAAACTGTTGTATAATCGTAGAAGCCTGACCGGCTTTTTTCTGTTCAAAATGCCGACACACTGCGTAAAGGAGACTATATGAACTACGGACAATATGAGACTGAGCGAAGGCTTAAGTCCCTTTCATCTAAAACCGGAAAAGTACACATCCAGACTTGCTTTTAATATTTTCAAGGCATTTTTATCCTGTTTCTTTTCCTGGCAGTTGCAGGCGCAGCAGTCGGCTTTGGAATGATCAAGGGTATTATTGATAATGCCCCTTCTGTGGATATCATGAATATCCAGCCGGACCGTTTTGCTACTACGGTTTATGATGCAGATGGAAATCTGACGGAAACTCTTGTTACCAGCGGCTCCAACCGTGAGTCAGCCACTTACGAAGAACTTCCTGAAAATCTGGTCAATGCCTTTGTTGCCATTGAAGACTCCCGTTTCTGGACCCATGACGGCATTGATCTGCGTTCCATTGCCAGAGCTGTAAAGGGTGTGGTCAGTGACGATTATTCCGGCGGCGGAAGTACCCTTACCCAGCAGCTTATTAAAAATAATATTTTTCCGGCGGTATGGAGACAAGCTGGGGCGCCCGCATTGAGCGAAAGCTTCAGGAACAGTACCTGGCTGTACAACTGGAAAAGAATTCCGGTTTAAGCAAAGAAGAAACAAAAAACCATTATCACCAACTATCTGAATACTATTAACCTGGGCAGTAATACCCTGGGAGTTAAGGTTGCCGCACGGCGGTATTTTAATAAAGAAGTTTCTGACCTTACTCTTGCAGAGTGTACCGTCCTTGCATCTATTACTTCCAATCCTTCCCGATATAATCCCATTACCAATCCTGAAAACAACAATACCAGACGGCAGATCGTTCTTCAGAACATGGTAGACCAGAATTATATCTCCAAACAGGATATGGAAAATGCTCTTTCTGATGATGTATATGACCGGATCCAGAATGTAAATACCGCTACCAAGGAGACCAACTCCCACTACAGCTATTTTACAGACGAACTGATCGAACAGGTGACAGAAGCCTTAATGAAGAAATTAGGCTACACCGAAAGCCAGGCAAGCAATCTGGTATATTCCGGCGGTCTTAAGATCTATACGACCCAGGATCCGGCCATCCAGGCGATCGTAGATGAAGAAGTCAATGATCCCGGCAATTATACGGTAGCTAAGTATTCTGTAGAATATCGCCTTTCTGTCAACCATGCAGATGGCACTACCCAGCATTATTCAGAAGAAAATTTACGTGCCTACCGTAAGAACACTTTAGGGAGACACTTCTTTCGAAGGACTTTACAACAGCAAAGAAGAAGTCCAGGCAGATATTGACCGGTACAAAGAATGGCTTTTAAAAGACGGTGATGATGTGATCGCAGAACGGCAGAACCTGATCTTGCAGCCACAGGCATCTTTCTTTATTATGGACCAGCATACCGGCGAGGTAAAAGCTCTTTCCGGCGGCCGCGGGGAAAAAACAGCCAGCCGTACCTTAAACCGTGCTACCAATGTTTACCGCCAGCCAGGTTCTTCTTTTAAAGTACTTACTGCATTTGCTCCTGCTATTGATACCTGCGGAGCCACCCTGGGAACCGTTTACTATGACGCGCCTTATACCATTGGCACCAAAACTTTCCGCAACTGGTGGGGAGAGAGCCGTGGTTTTACCGGTTATTCCAACATCCGTGAAGGTATTATCTACTCCATGAACATTGTAGCAGTCCGTACTTTAATGGAAACTGTTACCCCCCAGCTTGGTGTGGAATATGCAGAAAACCTGGGCATTACTTCTCTTACCAAAGATGATCTGGGCGCGGCTCTCTCATTAGGCGGTATTACAAAAGGTGTTTCCAACATGGAACTGACTGCTGCCTATGCAGCCATTGCAAACGGCGGTGTTTACACCACCCCAAGATTTTTCACAAAGATATTAGACCACGATGGCAAGGTGCTGATCGACAATGAGCCTGAAACCAAGCAGGTATTAAAAGATTCCACTGCTTTCCTGTTAACCGATGCTATGGCTGAATCCATGAAAGCAAACCGGAAATTTGCCCGCTCCGGCGTGTCTATTAATTCCACCAGTACCCGTGCAGCTCTTACAGGTATGTCTGCAGCAGGAAAAAGTGGTACTACCACCAGCAATAATGACGTATGGTTCGTAGGTTTTACCCCCTTATTACACTGCCGGTGTATGGGGCGGCTGTGACAACAACCAGAAGTTAAAGCATGGCGGCGTGGACAACGGCGGAACCTCTTTCCACAAAGATATCTGGCGCAATATCATGAACCGGGTACATGAAGGTCTGGAAGATCCCGGATTTACGGTTCCTGACAGTGTGGAGACTGCTGAGATCTGCCGCAAATCCGGAAAACGTGCTGTATCCGGCGTATGTGACCATGATCCAAGAGGAGATGCTGTCTACACCGAATATTTCGCAAAGGGAACAGCCCCTGCGGAAGTCTGCGACAAACATGTGGAAGTAAGCATCTGTGCCGATTCCGGAAAGCGTTCTACAGAATACTGCCCGACCAAGACCACTAAGGTATGTATGGTACTTCCGGAAGGTGAAGAGGATCTGGCTACGGATGACTCTGTTTTCTCCATCCCAGGTTACTGTAACATCCACGGCCGCAATTCCACCATTATCTCTCCTACCATTGAAGATAATGATAATTCCGGCGGTGAAACCACGGCTCCTACCAAAGCCACCGTAGTGCCTGTAGGACCAGGCTATCAGCCTACCACTGCGCCGGAATGGGAATATACAGGACCGGGAGCAAAACATTAAGCTTTTAAACTGCAAACATAAAACCGTGATCTGTTGACTGCGCAAAAACAGGGACTGTTGTATTTGATAACACAATAGTCCCTGTTTTTTTGATCTGATCCACTCTTTACTTCATCTTTGGCTTAAATACCAGCGATGCCAGGTATCCAAACACAAGGGCTGCGGTAATACCGCTGGAGGATGCCGTAAGCCCGCCTTTAAAAGCGCCCAGGATACCGTCCTCTCCTACCGCTTTTTTACACCCTGCCACAGGATGTTTCCAAAGCCTAAGAGAGGAACGCTGGCACCTGCTCCGGCCCATTCTTTGAAGGGCTCGTAGATACCGATGGCACCTAAAAATCGCACCGGATACTACTAAAAAAGGACCATAATACGGCCTGGCATCATTTTTTGTTTTTTCCATTAAAATCTGCACCAGGGCGCAGATCACTCCCCCTGTAAGAAATGCTCTTATATAATCCATTTTCACATCCTGCCTTTCATACTTCTATCTATTTTACATCTTTTGCCTTCGTACAAAAATTTTATTTTCCCATACCTTCCAAAATTATCCCATGGGCGATTCCCGGTATGGTCTGACCTTCATTGAAACTGACTGTAGAAAGCAGGGCTCCTGTAGGAACAAAAAGAACCCGCTTCCAGATACCAGCCTGGATATTTGGCAGGATCAAATAGCCCCAGAGACACCGGCAGCTGCAGCAGCCGCAGCCGGTTCCTCCTGCATGGGTATCCTGTTTCTGGTTGTCATAGATTTCTACGCCGCAGTCCATTAAAAATCCTTCCGCTTCCAGACCCTCATTCCGTAAAAGATCTGCCAATGCCTGTTTTCCAATTTTTCCCAGATCTCCGGTGATGATCTTGTCATACCAGCCACTTTCCAGCTGCTTTTTTGTTATCTCAAGATCTTTTAAATTCTGCATCACTGTATGAAAGGCCGCCGGTGCCATGGCAGCACCCATGTTCATGGAGTCTCTGACTCCGGCGTCTACTACCTGCCCTGTAGTGATCCCTGCGATCTGGGCAATTCCCTTTTCCCCATGTTTCCCTATTACCGCCGCCCCGCAGCCGGTTACAGTCCAGGTTGCTGATTTAGGCCGCTGGTTTCCATAGGCAAGAGGAAAACGGAATTCTTTCTCTGCCGTTGCAAAATGGCTGGATGCCATGGCAAGGACATTTTTCCATATCCTGCATTTACGGTCATTGCCCCAAGACCCAAAGCTTCTCCCATGGTAGCGCAGGCACCGTACAGGCCAAATAATGGCACATGCAGACTTCCGAACCAAAGGATGTAGCGATCAGCTGCCCTAAAAAGATCTCCTGCAAACGAATAATCCATCTCCTGCTCTGTTAATTTCCTTTTTTCAAAGCCAGACCTGCTGCCTTTTCCTGCATGGCACTTTCCGCTTCTTCCCAGTTTTCCTTTCCCATCTTATCATCCGGTTCCACGCTGTCAAAGAAACGCCCCAAAGGTCCCTGCCCTTCCCTGGTACCTGACACTGTCCCTACACTTTTGATAACCGGTGGATGCTCAAATAAAATGCTGGCTCTTCCTTTTTTCTGCTCCATATCCATTCATCTGCCTTTCTTTCCTGAAAACCTCTTTTCTTTAGAATGTGTTATCAGCAGGCAAATTATACAGATCAAAATCCGGGAAAAGCGAGCACGCAAATCATTTTTCCAAAAAAAGACCGGAACAAAGTATTATTTCTAACACCTTATTCCAGTCTTTTTCCAGACAGATCTTTATTTATTAAGCCTCTGCTTCTTCATATTCTTTTTTCTTTTCCTGATCATTTAACAGGTTTGTCATGCTCTTTAAGCTGATGCCTAAAGTAGATGTATTGTGCAGCAGCGCAGATGTGGCAGGTGCGATCACACCGGCAACACCTAAAAGGATCAGTCCCAGGTTAAATCCGATCACAAAGCGGTAGTTTCCATGGATACGCTTCATTAAACCATTGCTGATCGCCTTTAATGTTACCAGCTGGTACAGATTTTCCTCAGAAATGGTAATATCTGCGATTTCTCTTGCGATCTCAGCGCCTTCACTGATGGCGATACCTACGTCAGCAGCAGAAAGTGCAGGTGAGTCATTAATTCCGTCACCGATCATAATGACCTTGTGACCTAAAGCCTTTTCGCGCTCTACAAAGCCAGCCTTGTCTTCCGGAAGTACCTCGGAGAAGTACTGGTCAACGCCAACTTTTTTCAGCAATGGCCCTTGCGGTCTCTCGCTGTCGCCGGTCATCATAACAATATTCTTGACACCAAGGCTTCTTAATGCATCAATGGTATCCTTTGCCTCATCACGAAGAGGATCCTCAATAAGGATAACAGCTGCCAGCTTTCCGCCGATCGCCATATACAGATGAGAATAATATGGAGGCAGTTCATCAAATGCCTGTTTATGCTCATCCGGGATGATACACTTTTCATCATCAAATACAAAGTGATGGCTTCCGATAACAACACGCTCATCATTTACATAAGTTGCAATGCCGTGAGCTACGATATAGTCAACTTTGGAATGCATTTCTTCATGGACAAGTTTTCTGTTTACTGCTTCTTTTACAACTGCATTTGCCATGGAATGAGGGAAATGTTCCTCAAGGCAGGCAGCAATTTTAAGATCTCATTTTGGTCATATCATTGAACACAACAATATCAGCCAGAACCGGCTCTGCCTTTGTAAGTGTACCCGTCTTGTCAAATACGATGGTGTGCGCCTCAGATACCGCCTCTAAGAACCGGCCGCCCTTTACAGTAATACGGTGGCTATTTGCCTCACGCATAGCAGAAAGAACGGATAACGGCATTGCCAGCTTTAATGCACAGGAGAATCTACCATAAGGATAGACAGTGCCTTTGTAGAGTTGCGGGTCAGCAGCCATGTAAGAGCGGTACCGCCAAGACTCCATGGAACCAGGGCATCTGCCAGGCTTGCAGCTTTTCCTTCTACAGAGGATTTTAATTTTTCAGAGTCCTCGATCATCTTTACAATACGCTCAAACGGGTGGAACCAGCTGCATGTTTTACCTTAAGAGTGATCTCTCCCTCTTCTAAGGCTGTTCCTGCGTATACATAAGAGCCGGCTTCCTTCTTTACAGGAACAGACTCACCGGTCATGGAAGCCTGGTTTACCATTGCTTCACCGTTTATAACTTCACCGTCTAACGGGATCACATTTCCAACATGAACCGTTACCAGATCGCCCTCTTTAATGTTGGATACAGGAACTAATATTTCTGTGCCATCTACATTCTGCCATACCTTCTCGATATTTAAGGACATGCTTCTTGCCAGATCACCAACAGACTTCTTGTGGGTCCATTCCTCTAACAGCTCGCCAATTCCCAGTAAGAACATAACAGAGCCTGCCGTATTAAAGTCACTTCTTATAATAGAAACGGTAATAGCAGTTGCATCCAGAACTTCTACTTCCAGTTTGCCCTTTACGAGACAACAGATTCCCTTAAATACATAACGGATGGCTTTTGCTGTGGTATAAACTGCTCTTAACCAGAATGGGAAACAGGTCTTTGTAACCATACGTACAGCTACATGCTTAAACAGTTTTTCCTGATACTCTCTGTTTAACTCACGTCCGCTGTTTGCCGGTACGATTTCTTCTAATTCTTTATTTTCATAAGAAAAAGTCCTGATTCCTTCCAGGATCTCCACTCTGTCACCTTTATAAACAATAACTGCGTCTGCGGTTCTTTCATATACCTTCGCATTCAGTACTCCCGGAAGTGTTTCCAGATAGTACTGAAGCAGATCCGCCTGGCGCATGCTCATAACGCCTCTCTGAAATACATGGATACGGACTCTTCCGTTAATCTCATGTTTAATAGAAAATTTCATACGTATATCGCTCCCTGTAAAAGAAAGCCCGGGAAGTTTTTCTCCCCAGGCCCCGATTAGTTTTTAATTAAGCCTCAGCGGTTGCTGCTTCTTCTTCCTTTGAAGGACTCTTCTGCCTGGCTCTCATCCTCGAAAACTTCTTCCTTGTTTCTCTGCTCGTTGATCTCCTTAGCTTCTGCAAGGATATCTTCTGCATTCTCCTGGATGTTGGTTGCAGTAGTCATAACGCAGTCCTTAGCACGAAGGCCAGCTGCCAGACAGTTGATGTAGAACTTTTAGCGTCCTTGCTTCCTAAAACCTTAACACCAGCTGTACCGAACAGTACACCACTTGCGAATAAACCAATCTTCTTTACTTTACCGATATCTAACATCATATTTTTATCCTCCTTAATTATCAGGTGTTTTTATAATTTATTTTTTTCATTTGATACTCTAACAAATCAACCCACAGTTAGTCAATTCCAACATTTCTCAATAACTTACATTTTTGTCCTGTCTTTTACCTCTTCTTTACATGAATTTTATACCTTTATCCTAAAAGCAATCTCTCTTCCTACCGCTACTTTCTCCTTTTCAGTTCCAATGCTCAGATCCCCATACAGTTTTGTATGACCCGGATCCGGCTCCCTTCTGTAATACTATGTTTTTCCATCCATTCCCCGATTTTTGCACCTGCCATCATCCACTTAACAGTACAGATTTCACCAGGCTTCATTTCTGTTAATGCCTGCATAAAAATACCCCCAAATCAATTAATATTGACTAACTTAAGTTATATACAACTAATATTGTCAGTTAATTTCGTTTGTTTTATCAATATTGTATTCCCATGTCAGCCGGTTAGTCAATTATAAATTACTTCTATTTTTCACAAAATAAGTGTAAAATATAAATCAGTGCATTGAAAAAGAGTACTACCCAGGAGGATATATACAAATGAAAAAACCTGTGATCGGCATCCTTGGTGCCCACATGTCAAATAACGGCGGTCCGGCTCCGGTACCTGCTGACTACGTTAATCATGCTTATTGTTCCGGTGTGGAAAATGCAGGAGGCATCCCCATTCTCCTTCCGGTTTTAAAAGATCCCACAGATATGGACCCGGTGCTGGCCATGTGTGACGGACTTTTTATCCCAGGAGGCGTAGATGTTGACCCACGTTTCTATGGCGAAGATCCATCTCCCTTTTAGGTTCTTTGGACTCTGCCATGGACCGTTTCTGGATTCATGCTGCAAACTATGCCTTAGAGCATAAAATGCCGGTCCTTGGCATCTGCCGTGGACTGCAGCTTGTAAACGTAGCTTTTGGTGGCAGTCTTTATCAGGATCTTTCCTATAAGAACCAGGACCATATGCTCCATTCCCAGAAACAGAAACGCGATTATCTGATCCATCAGGTTACCATGGATGCTGACAGCCATTTAGCTTCTATTTTAGGTAAGGAGCCAGTATATACCAACACCTTGCATCACCAGTGTGTAAAAGAACCGGGAAAGGGCTTAAAGATCACTGCCCATACAGCTGATGGAATTCCCGAAGCAATGGAAACAGATGGCGGACAGTTTATCCTGGTGCAGTGGCATCCGGAAGAGCTTCAGGACAGCGAACCAAGAATGCGTGGCTTATTTAAAAATCTAATAGAAAAAGCCAGCAAATAAATATGGCTGCGCTGAATGCGTATTGTGAACATATAAACTAAAAGCAGCATACCTGGTCTTATGGATCTTTCCTAAGATTAACAGGTACGCTGCTTTTTTCACGTTCCATATCCAATTATACTAAAAACAGACACCATACAGGTACTGTTACCAGTGAAAGCAGTGTGGAAGACACTACGCACCGGGTAGCAAATTTCTCATCCTTTTTATATTTGGACGCTATGATCGCTGTTGTGCTGGCTGCAGGCATTGCCGCTAAAACTACAGATACACCTGTTACCAGATCATCTAAACCAGCCAGTTTGCATCCAACATACACCAGAAGGGGTATGAATACCAGACGGATAAATGCATAGTAGATAGTATCACGATCTACCAGTTCCTTCATTTTTACCCTGGATAAGATCACGCCCACCAGTGCCATTGCAAGAAATGTATTTGCACCGGCAATATTTTTTATGGTCACGTTCAGTACTTCCGGCAGCTGTATCTGTGTTACCATCAGGAAAAAATCCGATAAATACAGACAGGATGCATGGATGTGTGGCTACTTTTTAAAGAGCGTCTTCTTATCTGGTGCCTCTGTAAAATATGTAAGACCTACAGACCACATAAAAATGCGCTGCGGGATCACATATATGGATGCATACATCATTCCCATCTGTCCGAAAAATCCCTTCCGCGATAGGATTTCCCAGAATTCCCGCATTGGAACAGATGGTGGCATACTGCAGCACTTTTTTTTGCTCTCACCATAATGATTGTAAAGGAACATGCCAAGAACATAGCTTCCGATCTGGATCACGATCTCCTGCAATAGCAATGGTCATACATGCAATAAGGATCTGGTGGTTAAACTCGATCTGAAAGGATTTGATAATACTTCCGGGAAGAGTAACATAGATCACCAGATCAGTCAGCAGATTTTTGCCTGTGCCATCTGCCAGTCCCTTCTTCCCGAAAAATATACCCGATGAGCAAAAGCAGAAACAGCATTCCCTGTGTCTGAAATAAGCCGGAAAAACTCATAAGAACTACCTCAACTTTTATCTTTTTGTCTGCTGGCTTTCAGCCAGTCCGGCTTTTTATTCTAGCACACTCTTTATCTGTAAAACAAGTACCTATCTGTATCAGTTCGTTTATATACTGTTTCGGCTGTATTTATTTTTTGTATTAAAAGCGCCAAAGCCTGGGAACTGTGCAGCTGCACCCAGCTCTTCCTCAATACGAAGCAGCTGATTGTACTTGGCAACTCTCTCGCTTCTGCTTGGAGCACCGGTCTTGATCTGGCAGGTATTTAACGCAACAGCCAGGTCTGCAATGGTGGTATCCTCGGTTTCGCCGGAACGATGGGATGCGATTGCTGTATAGCCAGCCTTGTGGGCCATCTTAATAGCCTCTAAAGTCTCGGAAACGCTCCAATCTGATTTAACTTAATCAGAATTGCGTTGCCGCAGCCCAGCTGAATGCCCTTGGACAGGCGCTCTGTGTTGGTAACAAACAGGTCATCACCAACCAGCTGGACCTTGCCGCCCAGCTCGCGTGTCAGCTCCTGCCAGCCTTCCCAGTCCTCCTCGTCCAGGGCATCCTCAATCGAGGCGATCGGGTACTTCCCGCAGAGCTGTTTCCAGTGTGCGATCAGTTCTTTGGAAGTAAACTTCTTTCCGCACTTTGGAAGGATGTATTCGCCCTTTTGCACTGCCCTTCCACTCACTGGAAGCTGCATCCATTGCCAGTACGAAGTCTTTTCCCGGCTCGTAACCTGCACGTTTTACTGCCTCTAAGATGCACTGGATTGCTTCTTCGTCACTTCCCAGATCCGGTGCAAAACCGCCCTCATCACCGACAGAGGTTGCCAGTTTTCTCTCCTTTAATAAGGCAGCTAATGCATGGAATACTTCTGCACACCAGCGCAGTCCTTCTTTGAAACTTGGAAGGTGCCCGACCGGCATTATCATGAACTCCTGTACATCGATGGTGTTTGCAGCGTGTGCACCGCCGTTCAGAATGTTCATCATAGGAAGTGGAAGTCTGTTTCCGTTTGCTCCGCCAAGGAAACGGTACAGCGGGATCTGCAGTGCATTTGCTGCTGCTCTTGCACTTGCGATAGATACAGCTAAAATAGCGTTTGCGCCTAAATTTGATTTATCTTTTGTTCCGTCTGCCTGGATCATAGCACGGTCTACTGCATAAACATCAGAAGGATCCATTCCCTTTAATACCTGGGAAATAACGGTATTTACATTCTCAACTGCCTTTAAAACACCTTTTTCGCCAAAACGGCTCTTGTCACCGTCACGCAGCTCCAGTGCTTCAAACTCACCTGTAGATGCGCCGCTTGGTGCAGTTCCTCTGCCTACCGTTCCGTCTGTAAGATAAACTTCTGCCTCTACAGTAGGATTACCTCTTGAATCAATGATCTCTCTTCCGATTACTTTTTCGATTTCCAAATGCTTCATAATTTTGTCCTTTCTGGACGGAGTTTTCCCCCGGCAGGTCATACCGGGGGACTTGGCCATGATCATTTCACATTAGTTAGCCTTTACTAACCGTTAATATTTTAGCATAGTTGGGGTGCAAACGCAATGTGGCTTATAGGGAAGTTTTTTCAAGTAGAAGTGAGGCCGCGCCCTGACGGGCGCAGATGGGCAAAGCCCTGGGGAGCCGAGCGAGAACCAGGGCAGTCCCCTAAGAGGCTGAAGTGGCCATGCGCATTTAAAATACAAAAACAGGGCCTCCTATTTATAGAATGCCCTGCTTTTTTGAATTTATTCTATTTTACCTTTCCCAACAGAGGAGTTGTCTCTTACTCACCCAGACTATAATTTCCATTTCCCTCAGCTACAATACAGCTGTTGAAAAATTCAGTTGCTGCCTTGATAAGATAGCAGGTATCTTTCACGCCTGCAGTCTCATAAGGAGAATGCATTGCAAACTGAGGAAGTCCGATATCTACAGTATTTAAGGAAACATGTGCATTGGAAATATTTCCCAGTGTGGAACCACCTGCAATGTCAGAACGGTTGGTAAAGGTCTGTACCGGAACCTGTACCTTCTTGCATAATGCCTTGAAAACAGCTGCTGATACTGCATCAGTGGTATATTTCTGATTTGCATTGTATTTGATAACAATACCCTTCATTAATAGACGGACGGTTGGTTGGATCAGCGACATCTGCATGGTTTGGATGTACTGCATGGGCATTATCTGCAGAGATCATAAAGCTGGAGGCAACTGCCATAAGATACTGCTCTCTGGTACGTCCCAGACTGTCATTAATACGCTCTAAAACATCCTTTAAGAAAGTAGAGTCTGCGCCCTGCTTGGTACCGCTTCCTACTTCTTCGTTGTCAAAGATAGCTGCTACAGAAATACTGGAGCTGTTTTCTCCTTCGATCACTGCTTTTACGGAAGAGAAGGCACACTGCAGATCATCCAGTCTGCCGCAGGAAAGGAAGGTCTCATCTGCACCCCAGATAGTTCCCGGCTGACGGTTATATAAAAACAGATCATGTCCTAAAATATCCTCTTCTTTTACACCTGCTGCTTCTGCCATCAGAGACATGAAGGTTCCCTTTGCTTCCAGACTGCCAAATACAGGAAGCATATCCTTCTGTGCATTATAAGCGTACCCGTCATTTACCTGCCGGTTCATGTGGATCGCCAGGTTGGGGATGATCATGAGATCACGGTCTGCATTTACCAGTTTGGACACCAGACGGCTTCCTTCAGAAACTACCAGTCTTCCGGCAATGGATAATGGTCTGTCAAACCATGGTGCACAGATCATGCCGCCATACTTTTCTACATTTAACTTGATGCAGTGAGCTGCTTCCATCTCCGGATTTTCTTTGATCTTAAAGGCTGGTGAATCGCTGTGGCTTGCTATGATCTGAAAGCCCTTAAAATCTTTTCCCGGTACCTTAAATGCGATCACAGAAGACTGATTGCGGGTCACAAAATAACGTCCGCCTGCCTTAAGCTCTCCAGCTTTCTTCCTCTTTTACTTCTGTAAAGCCGGCTGCTGTAAGCATATCTGCTACATTCTTCACTGCATGGAAGCAGGAAGGGCTGTTCTGTAAAAATGTAAGCAGTTCCTTTGCTGTTTCGTTGTAGTTTTCTCTTGTTAATTCCATAATGATAAATAACTTCTCCTTATAATACTATCATATTTCCTAAAATATCGCGTTTAGAAACCACGCCTGCAAAAAGCAGACGGATATTTATTCTGTTACTTTTCTTTCATATATGCTACTGCCTTAGAAAGTCCCATACTGTTGGACCCCTTAAACAGCAGGCAGTCCCCGAAAGCTACATGGTCATCCAACCATTGTTCCAGTTCTTCCAGGCTTTTTACTTCTGTCAGAGGAATATCTCCACCGGCTGCCTTTATCAACCGGCACCGATCTCTTTTGCCAGTTCACCATATAAAACTACCTGATCTGCAGGATGCTCTTTTAAGAAAGCACCTACCTCCTGATGGAATTTTACAGTATCCGGTCCTAATTCCTTCATATCTGCAAGAACAGCGATCCGCTTTCCTTCACATGGCAAAGAACCTAATACCTGATCCCCGCTTTCATGGAAACCGGGCTTGCGTTATAACTGTCATCGATCACAGTGACACCATTCAGATGTACGATCTGCTGACGTCCCTTAAAGCCTTCAAAACGGCACAGCGGTTCTGCTGCCATTTCCATGGAAATACCGTATTCTCCTGCTACTGCCAGAGCTGCCAGGGCATTCTGTACCATATGAACACCCATGACCTGAAGACGCAGCTGTACTTTTTCATCTCCATGAACTGCTGTAAATACAGGATAACCTTCTTCTAAGTGCAGGTCTTCGCCTCTGTAATCGCAGCCTTCAGAAAGTCCGTACAGAACCTTTTTTCTGCCGCCTTCCGGAACTACATTCTAAGAAGGGATCATCTCCGTTTAAGAATAATGTTCCATCTTCTGACATTCCATCCTGATATGCAGCTTTTCCTTTAAAATATTCTCTTTAGAACCTAACTGTTCAATATGGGCTACTCCAATATTAGTCACAACTGCACAGTTGACTCTGGCAACATTTGCAATACGGGTCATTTCTCCCGGCTCACTCATTCCCAGTTCGATCACACCAATCTCTGCATTTTCCGGGATCTCAGCAACAGTGATTGGCACTCCTACCTGGCTGTTGCTGTTTCCCGGTGTCTTGTATACAAGAAAACCGGCACTTAAAGCAGCCGCTACCATTTCACGGGTCGTTGTCTTTCCTACGCTTCCGGTAATGCCAACTAACGGGATCGGATTGTTTCTTCTGCAATAAGCTCCAAAATCCTGAAGTGCTTTTCTGGTATCAGGAACGCAGATCCAGGCAGCTGCCTTTGCAGCTGTCTCTTTTTCTTTGTCACCTTTACACTGGGTAAGAATGGCTTCCTGTACTTCCTCTTCGGTTTTATGACGGCTGGTAAATACAACGGTTGCGCCATTTCCGATGGCCATGCAGATATAATCATGTCCGTCTGCCCGTTCGCCGATAATCGGGACAAACAGGTCATTTCCTGCCATTTTTCTGGAATCCAGGCTGATATGCTCTGCTACCGATGCTCATTTCCCTCATGGGCCAAACGCCTCCTGCTGCCTGCGCAAGAGCCTTTGCTGTTATCTTTTTCATCTTTATGCTTTCTCTCCCAGTTCTTTTACTGTTTCTTCAATCACTTCACGGTCCAGGAAATGATGACGGACACCATTGATCTCCTGATAATCTTCATGTCCCTTTCCGATAACAGCTACCATATCTCCCGGCTGTGCATGAAGGATACTGTAGCGGATCGCTTCCCTGCGGTCCGGTATCTCAATAAACTTCCGCCTGTCTTTTCAATGCTTCCGCGGATATCCGCAATGATATCTTCTACTTTCTCATAGCGGGAGTTATCTGCTGTAATGATACTCAGATCTGCCATCTTTCCGCCGATCTCTCCCATGGAATAACGGCGGTCCTTAGAACGGTTTCCACCGCAGCCGAACACGCATACCAGACGTTTTGGCTTATAATCCCGGAGTGTGGATAACAGGCTTTCCATGCTCACTGCATTATGGGCGTAATCCACAAGGACCGTACATCTTTCGCTGGTATAGACGATCTCCATACGTCCATTTACACGGATATTTTCTAAGGCATGGCTGATCCGCGCCTGATCCAGTCCCAAAAAGCTGCATACACTGACAGCCGCCAGGGCATTTACCACATTAAAGAGACCCGGGATACCCAGTCTTACTTCCATATCATATTTTCCGGAAATGTGGAATTCTGTTCCTACAAAATCCGGCTGTGATACATAGCGTATATCAGATGCCACAAAATCAGCCTCTTTGCTTTCTTCACTGTAAGTATAAAGTTCACAGTTTGCTGCCTTTATGATCTGCGGTGCATGTTCATCATCTTTATTTACAAGACCAATACCGCACATATTTAACAGTCTGGTCTTATAGTACAGATATTCCTCAAAATCAGCATGTTCTACCGGTCCAATATGATCCGGGGAAATATTGGTAAAGATGCCATAGTCAAAATACAGTCCGTCTGTGCGATGCATCTTAATACCCTGTGAGGATACTTCCATCACTGCATACTCACAGCCGGCTTCTACCATCTGCGCAAATGCCTGGTGCAGTTCATAAGACTCCGGGTGGTATTTAAGGTAGGAGTCACCACATCCCCGATCACAGTACCGGTGGTTCCGATCATACCCACTTTCTTTCCTGCAGCCAGTAAAATAGCACGGATCATATGGGTAGTGGTGGTCTTTCCCTTGGTTCCTGTTACACCGATCATTACCAGCTTTTTTAGCCGGATGGTCAAAACGGGCAGCTGATAAAAGAGCCAGGGCATGACGGCCTTCTTCTACCATGACCACTGTTACCTGTTTTAATTCATCCTCAGAAGGCCGCTGTTTTTCAGCTCTTCTTCCACCGGTCTTTCTGTTACCAGGACACGCACACCTGCTTTTAACACCTGGGGAATGAAACTGTGTCCATCCACCCGGATCCCTTTCATTGCTACAAATACCTCTCCAGGCGCTGCTTTTCTGGAATCATAGATCACATCTTCTGTTTCTACATCTACGCTTCCCTGAAGCAGCGTATAGTCAAGTTCTTTCAGCCAATCACGAAAAATCATGTTTTAAACCTCTTGTTTCTGCTATAATTTTTGATCCCCAAAAAGGGGGGATCCACTTTAGAACAGGCCGGTGATCTTTCCGTTTACCACATCAATACCTTCAGCAGCCGGTTTCTTCGGAAGTCCTGGCATAGTCATAATAGAACCTGTAAGCACTACTACAAAACCTGCTCCGGCACAGACATAAGCATCTCTTACATTAATGGTAAAAACCAGACGGTCTTCCCAGCTTTGTCTGGTCATCGGACAGGGAGTACTGAGTCTTTGCCATACATACAGGCAGATCACCAAATCCCATTTCTTCAATGCGTTTTAAGGCCCTGAAGCTGCAGGTGCATAAGATACACCGTCTGCACCGTAGATCTCAGAAGAAATGGTCTTGATCTTTTCTTTTAATGGCATCTCATCTGTATAAAGTGGCTTAAAGTCACCTCTCTTATTTTCCAGGGTATTCAATACCTTCTCAGCTAAAGCGATACCGCCTTCGCCGCCCTTTGCCCAGACTTCAGCCAAGGCAAACTCACAGCCTCTTTCTTCACAGAATTTCTTAATGTAAGCATACTCAGCTTCTGTATCTGTTATGAAGGAGTTTAAGGTAACAACCACCGGAACACCGAATTTCTGGATATTTTCAATGTGCTTTTCAAGGTTTACAATGCCTCTCTTTAAAGCATCCAGGTTTTCTTCAGAAAGCTGATCTTTTGGAACGCCTCCATTGTACTTTAACGCTCTTACAGTCGCTACTAATACTACCGCATCTGGATGGATGCCTGCTTTGCGGCACTTAATATCCATAAATTTCTCTGCACCCAGATCAGCGCCAAAACCAGCTTCTGTAACAACAATATCGCAAAGCTTTAAAGCTGTCTTTGTAGCACGTACACTGTTGCAGCCATGTGCAATATTTGCAAATGGTCCGCCGTGTACTAAAGCACCTGTATGCTCTAAGGTCTGGATCATATTTGGCTTTAAAGCATCCTTTAACAGAGCTGCCATAGAACCAACTGCGTGAAGATCCGCTGCTGTTACAGGCTCTCCTGCAAAATTGTAGGCAACAATGATCTTTCCAAGACGTTCTTTTAAGTCATCCATATCATTTGCAAGGCAGAGGATCGCCATGATCTCAGAGGCAACAGTGATAACAAAATGATCTTCACGTACCATACCGTCAGCCTTTGCGCCAAGACCTACTACTACATTTCTTAAAACGCGGTCATTCATATCCAGGCAGCGTTTCCAGAGGATCTGTCTTGGATCGATACCCAGCGCATTTCCCTGCTGGATATGGTTATCAAGAAGAGCTGCCAGCAGATTGTTGGCAGATGTGATCGCATGGAAATCACCTGTAAAATGAAGATTCAGATCTTCCATAGGAAGCACCTGTGCATAACCGCCACCTGCTGCACCGCCTTTAATACCAAAGCACGGTCCCAATGATGGCTCTCTTAAGGCGATGATGGCATTTTTTGCCCATTTTTCCAAGTGCTTCTCCCAAGCCTACGGTAATAGTAGTCTTTCCTTCACCGGCTGGCGTTGGGTTGATCGCTGTCACCAGGACCAGTTTGCCGTCCGGTCGTCTTTTACTTTTTCCCAGAGATCATCTGTAAGCTTTGCTTTATATTTTCCATAAAGCTCCAGATCATCCTCTCCAATACCATAAGATGCTGCTACCTCCTTAATTGGCTGCATTACCGCTTCCTGTGCGATCTCAATATCTGTTTTCATAGGTACTTCCTCCTTGATGAATAATGATATGATAATGATATTATCTGCCCTGTTCAAGCAGTTCTTCAAACTGCTCCGGGCTCATTAATACTTTTCTCGGCTTGGTTCCTTCTTCTTCGCCTACAACTCCGGCTTCTGCCAGCTGGTCCATAATGCGGGCCGCCCGGTTAAAACCGATCTTAAAGACTCTCTGCAGCATACCAATGGATGCCTTGTCTTTTTCAATAATAAATTTACCAGCCTGGGCAAAATATTCATCCTGTCCGGCTGAGGAACTGCCTCCATCCGAAGAAGGCGCAGCCACACGGCTGATCACATCTTCATTATACTGGGCAGTCATTCCCTGTTCTGTTAAAAATTCTACTACCCGTCCTACCTCTTCATCAGAGACAAAGGCGCCCTGAACACGCTGAGGTTTCGGGAAACCTGCAGGATAAAAAGCATATCGCCCTTTCCAAGCAGTTTTTCCGCACCGTTCATATCAATAATGGTACGGGAGTCTACACCGGAAGAAACCGCAAAGGCAATTCTGGATGGTACATTGGCCTTGATCAGACCGGTGATGACATTTACAGATGGTCTCTGGGTTGCAATTACCAGATGGATACCGGCCGCACGGGCTAACTGTGCCAGACGGCAGATAGAATCTTCTACTTCACCTGGTGCTACCATCATAAGGTCTGCTAACTCGTCGATGATGATAACGATCTGAGGCAGTTTCTTTGGCTTTTTATCATCTGGTATATCCGCCAGCTTATCTATTTTTTCATTGTAACCCTTTAAGTCTCTTACATTGCAGTCTGCAAACTTCTTATAACGGTCTGTCATTTCTGCAACCGCCCAGTTTAAAGCCCCGAAGCCTTCTTCGGGTCTGTAACCACCGGGATGAGCAGATGCGGTATACCATTGTATACACTTAATTCTACTACCTTCGGATCTACCATGATCATCTTTACATCCTTTGGATCAGATTTAAAGATAATACTCATGATCAGGGTGTTGATACATACAGATTTACCGGAACCCGTAGCACCTGCGATCAGAAGATGGGGCATCTTGGCAATATCTGTAACAACTACCTGTCCGCCGATATCCTTACCTACTGCAAAGGCAAGGCGGGATTTATGGTTCTTAAAAGAGTCGGAGTCAAGAAGTTCTCTTTAAGTATACGATATTGTTCTCCTTATTTGGAACTTCAATACCCACCGCAGATTTCCCCGATCGGCGCCTCAATACGGATATCCGCAGCTGCAAGACTTAACTTAATATCGTCAGTAAGTCCTACAATCTTGCTTTTACCTTTACCCCCTGTTCCGGCAATAACTCATACCGGGTAACGGAAGGCCGCAGCTGATATTTGTAACTGTAACACCGACACCAAAGTTGTGTAACGTCTGCTGCAGTTTAATAGCAGTTGCCTTATATTCATTTTCAGAGAAGGCATTATTATTTCTCACCGGTTTCTTTAAAAGATCCGTTGGCGGGAATATGTATTCTTTTCTACTTCCTGTTTTGCGATCTCTTTGGCAACTGCCTCAGATGACTCTTCTTCCGAAGGCGGAGTGATCCGTACCTTTTTTCGTTGGAAGATCGAGGTGCCATAAAGGATCTGCCTTTGGCACAGATGCAGCAGCTTCTGCCGCCCGGGTGCTTTCCAGCTTCTTCTTCAACAGATCTGTTTCTGCTTCAATCACTTTTCCGGAAGCTGTCACTATCTGCTTCTTCTCCTCCGGTACATAGATGGAACCGGAAGCAGCAGCCAGTGGATCAGGAGAAACACTCTCATCCAGTTTTGGATCCCAGGGGACTCCTCTGGCTCTTCTGTGATCTCTTCCCAGTCTTCTGACTGTTCAAAATTTCTTTTCGTTTGAGGTTTTTCCTCATCATTTATGTGAGATTTTTCCTCATATTCAGTTTTTTCGCTGTTGTATACAGGTGTCTCCGTTGCTTTCTCAGCTGCTCTTTCCTCTTCTTCCAGATCAGCCAGGCTGACTGTTTCTTTCGGAAGGTCTTCATCCCACAACGGTTCCTCAACAGGAACTCTCTGTATTTCTTTTGAAGGGTTCTTCCTCTTCTTTTATCGCATGTTCAGATACAGCAGATACTTTCTGCTCCCAGGCAGTGGGCCGTCCGGCAGGGATCACATCAGGAGCCGGTATCTCCATCTCCTCTAAGGTCCGTCGATCTTTTTGGAACATGGATCGTCTCATACTGCTGTTCTAACTCGTCAGCAAGAGCCTCTGCCTCATCCTTCTCATCCTTATTTTTCTCATAGCCGGATGGCATCTGGATCTTGCCCCCTGAACTCGTCTGCAGGAGAAGGATCTCCTCTTCTTCCTCATAGACTACCCGGTTCTTTCCTGTAGCTGCCGGTTTTCCTCCGGGATCTCATCCATCTCAGGTTCAGCAGCCTGCTGCTTTGTACCAAACTCCCGTTCAAAAGCTTCCTCATCGTATTCTGCATCTTCCGGAACAGGGCGTCTGCCTTCATCTACAGCCGTCAGTCTGGTGGCATTTAAGTTGACACCACGGACTCTCTGTTCTTCCCTAAAAGTTTCCGCTTCTTCAGCTTTCTGTGCATGGATCTCTTTTCTCCGGTCCATATCTTCTCTTGCATACCGGTATGCCCGGTCCACTGCCCCGCTTCACCGCAGACACAAAGGATTTACCTGTTATACATACCATGCAGATAATAAGGATTACTAAAAATACAAGATAGGCGCCTGGCTCTTCCAACAAAAACATAAGTGCCAAGCCAACGCTCCGCCTATTAATCCACCTCCTGCACCTCCTGCTGCTCCATCTATATAAAACTGGGTAACAGGACCATCCTGAGGCATTTTTCCAAAAAGCAGCTGAAACAGGCCGCAAAGAGTGATCACGCCCCTATCACTGCTCCTAATTTAACAGCCGCATGGATATTCCCCTGATTTGATAAATAAAAGCAGGTTCCCTATAAAAATAAGCAGCGGCAAAAGATAACCTAATATGCCAAACAGTCCTAACTGCATACCCTTAAGGATCTGTCCTACGATCCCGCATAAACCAAAGTTACTTAAAAATAAAAGGATGGCAACGGCAAAAGAACAGATAATGATCACTTCTGCCCTCATAAACCCTAAATCGTCTTCTTCATAAACCGGTTCCTGCGCCTGTCTTGAGGAACTTCTTTTTTTGTGCCGGATGCCGTGGATCGTTTTTTGCCCTGCTGTTTCCTGCTGTGGTTTCTTTTTTTGTCGTACTTCCCTTAGGTCTTCCCGGTTTACCCGTTCTTCCCTGCTGTTTTTTTACTGAATCAGCCACAAATCATAGCCTCCCATTTCCATAAAACGTTCTCAGAGAACATATGTTCTCTGATTTTAAAGACTATTTACAGTATACAAAAATTCGTAAGAATTGCAACGCTTTTGATTTTTCACAAAGCTTTCGTAAAAACCGGTAGGCATTATCAAAGGAAAGTTTGTCTACGATCTCACGGCTGATCCCATGTTCCACCAGATATTCTCCGTATGCCGCAGCACCATAAGGAGTGCCAATGGATGGATCACAGGTAACTCCGCCGTCCAGATCCATGCCCCAGGCGATCACATCTTCTCCTCCAAGTTCTAACATACGGTCAATGAGACGAAGGAGCTGCTCCTTCTGCCCAGCTCCCAGGTCATCCGGCTCTGTAAAGAAATCTGGAATAAATATTGATCCCAAAGACCCTCCTCTTGCCACGATCTCCTTAAACTGGTCATCCCGCAGATTGCGGCTGTGACTGCACAGGAACGTAAATTCGAGTGGGAAGCTACAAAGGGTTTAGTAGAACAGTTTAACAGATCTTCAAAACCTGCATCATTTAAATGGGAACAGTCTACGATCATCCCCACTTCTTCCATACGGCGCACAGCTGCTTTTCCAAAATCTGTAAGACCCATTTCTGACTGGAAACCACTTCCCAGTTCATTGATCCCGTTCCAGGTCAGTGTCATCATCTTAAAATTCAGTTTTGCAAAATGATCTACATTTTCCAGTTTTCCGCCAAGTGCGGCACCACTTTCAATCGAACGGATAAACGCCCATTTTCCTTCTTTTAATATCCTGTCCAGATCAGACATATCTTCTACTAAAGCCGCCCTGTCTGCAACCTTTCCCACAGCCTCTGTCATATATTCATAATATCCATTGGTAAAATCCACTGCTTCCTGGCCTCTTAAATGATCAGGAAGCCACACAGCCAGAAACTGGACTGCTTTTTCTAACTTTTCCTGTCCCTTCATGGTAAACTGGTGGTACTGTTATCAAAGGTTTCATTGTGTTTTTTAATGCTTCAATGGTATCACAGTGTAGATCAAAAATTTTCATTGTATCCTCCCAAAATCGCGCCTGGCGAACTTCTCTTTATAGTTTACACTGCCCCATTAAAAATTAAAACCCCTGTTTTTTTGCACAGGACTCATCAATCATCTCATACAGCTTTTTTAATGCTTCCCTGATCCCTCCAACTTCATTAATAAGACCTGCATCTACTGCTTCCTGTCCTACCAGCACGGTTCCCAGATCCCTTGCCAGCATTTTTGTATTGTGCATTA
>VOFH01000689.1_pt1 | contig 56487 bp, 87 predicted proteins | sample 5384091 | NCBI WGS metagenome assembly VOFH01 (sample SAMN12384727, study PRJNA508395) | human gut metagenome | isolation source: healthy gut G | host: Homo sapiens | reverse complement strand
TCGATCAGAATATCCTTGATCTGATTGAATAATACATCGTTTTTAATAATGTAGTATTGATATGGATAAAATGCTCCGCATTCCGCAGATCTTCCATCAGCGCCCGGAATTTCTCATTGCCGTCGATGAAGATATCCACATCATTGTCCTTCGTCAGCATGGCTTCTCCGGCCTCCAGATTATACATGACCAGATCCTCATACCCCGGATACTGTCATCCATTTCCTGGACATCCCGGGATCGAAGCCGGTACTCCTGCTGTCTTATATCTTTGCTGATGTGATCCTCCACCTCTTTGATCCGGAACATTTTCCGCTTATGCATATCCTGCCCCAGTCAGCAGATAGAACACGAATCCCAGTACCGGTATAAAATACAACAAAAGCAGCCATGCCCACACACTCTTTGGATCCCGTCTCTGAAAAAACACGATCACGATGGCAAACAGCATATTAAAAAATACCAGGTGGCTGCAGAAAAAAATCTATTCCTGTTTTACGATCTCAAATGCTTCACTCATAATATGTTCAGATGAAAAACATCCCTTTTCTCTCAATATATCATAATGCCCTTCTTTCCAGGCGGCCGAAAAAATCAACATTCTCAGGCCGTCTCCGGCCGTGATATTTTATTCTCTTTCTATCCTGATCGCAGAATTCAATCACATAGGAACAATCCTGCAGATCTGCCTTCAGCTGTGCAGTACAGCCCTGATGTTCCCATACAAAGCAGATTCTGGATCCTTCACTGCTTACTTGGATCCGGCTTTCTTCCGAGAACGCCGGGCAGGAATTTCGGAATCGCAACAACTCCAGTTGCTGCTTTACAATCGGCTTACTCAAACCGCTGCATACCTGTGCTGTCGTCAGATTTGTCCGATTGATCTCCTTATGTCCTCCGGGACCTGCCTTTTTCACCGCTTCGTAGTCGTTCTTTCCGGCGAACAGATCAAGATACCAGATCTGCGGTTTTCCAGGCATGAACAGCTGTAAGGCTCTCGCAAGAAGCATCTTTCTCTCATCTTCGCCCAATGCACTGTAGTAAGTTGCATTGACCTGATAATACATGTTCTTCTGACCGTGAAGATCCTTCACATATCCCCCACGGGAGACAATAATGTCGATCAGTTTCTGAATCCGGTCCTCCGCCAGAATTCCTTTGAGATCCAACAGTGGAATCCCATCGTGACAGCCAAGCATATTCACGGTTCTGATATTTTTATCGATCAGCTCCTGTGCCCATCCGGCCAGATGTTCTCCGTTCCCCGATTCCAGGGCATCTATAATGAGTCCCGGCAGAAAGAAGTCATAGGTGACATATCCCTGCTCTGCTATCTTCTCATATATTTTTTCACTATAGCTTTCATGGATCTCCGGCAGAAGTTCCATACCGTACGGTTCCGCAATCTGTTTTATTTTGTAAAGCAGTTCCCAGGTGTCCGGCTGATTCAAAAATTCCGTTCTCCCGGTTTCTTCGGTGCATAGGCAAATGCATCCAGTCTCACAATTTTGGCACCATACCCTGCCAGTGTCTTTAATACTTCACGGTAGTACTCCCACACCTTTGGCGACTGGATATTCAGATCCATCTGACCAAGATAATACCGGTGCTGCTCCACGTAATTCCAGATCGTTGTAATCTGTTCTTTTGTCAGCCTTCCTGCTTTTCGCTCCAGAACGATTTCCTGCAAAATATCCGCCGGCTTTTTTCCTTCCGGGCAGCCCATGGATAGTTCCTGTGCAATAATTTCCGCCTGCATATATTGCAGATCGGCAGCTTTCATAAGTTCCGAGCACTGACTTTGGGATAGTTCACTTCCTGATAAAAAGTATTCCAGTAAGGGATCTCTCTCCCATCCGGAAAACGTACCATAAGAATGGGGAGTCCCAGGTTTCCGGAAAAACATCTTTTTCAGATACTTTTCTTCTGGAAGGATATATCCCTGCTCCGTCATTTCTCCGCAGTCCTTCCAGAATTCATTCCAATTAATGAAGAAATCCTTGTACTCCGATTCTTCCCTTTTGCAATGATATCCTGGAATTGCTTCGACAACACTGAAGCATGATTCAGGATAAAATCCAGCTTCAATTCAATCCCGAGCTTTTTTATTGCTTCCAATGTCTCGCCGGAAGCATACATCTTGTTCAGAGAATAATCAATCACAGAAAAGCCTCTGTCCAGATCCGCATGGTACAGACTGGGCAGAATATAGCAGGAAGAAAATGCTCCCTCTGCCTCTTCCGTTTTCAAAAAATCTACAACATCATCCAGGGTTCCGCCCAGACTATCCGGGTAGAGATTCAACATCGGTCCTATGTTCATAACATCTTTCCTTTTTTTATTTCTGAAGCTTCGGAACAAATTGCGCATATTCCTTCCGGTCTAACACTGTTCCGTCCCGGGTAACAATAAGTTTTGCTTTCTCAGACTGCTTTTTCAGCATTTTCTGCTCAATATCCAGTACCATCATCGTAAATGGGTTGTCTATCCATTGATCACGGTTTCTTTCCAGACGGCTCTGCAATGTCTCCTGGGGGTACTGTCAAGGTAGATGGAAATATCCACACCGCTGTAGTATTGACTGTTGCTGTGTGTCCACTCCACCAACAGCACTTTTATTCCGGTGAAATCCTTCTCTTCATACCACAGTTCTGTCTCTTCGCGTCCCATATGTCTGACCCATAGCTTTTCTCCGCCGGCTTTAAACGCATGAACCAATCTGTTTACTTCCTCAAAATTAATTTCCTTTTCCGTGTCAAGATAATTTTCCAGAGCCCTTCTGCCGTTTCTAAGATAAGACTCATACCATGAATATTTTTCCGACATGTTTTCATCCGCATCATTTCCGGCTTTTGAAATTCCTGAATGATTGTACATCGTTCTTCTGTATAAGTCTGCTCTTTCAGCATTCCCACAATTGCATTTTCTCTGAAAATCTGTAGCCGCTCCGCCTCATTGTACTTGGGAATTCTATGCGGATAAGCATCTCCGGACAAAATGTAGTTTTCTATCCCTTTTTCCTTCAGGAAGCAGGAAAAAGTAACAATGCCGTCACTGTTTTTCCGGATCCGGAGCCTCCGCTTACTGCAACGACTACTTTTTCGGAACGTGTCTGCTTCGCACAGTTTTCAATCATGGGGAGCAGCTTTTGCATCAGTTTTTCTGCCAACGCAGTATCATATATTTTCAGTAGCTCCTTTGATGACGGTTCTGCTTCACTTTCCATTATGGTTCCTTTTTCTATCATATCTGTTCCTTTATCGTCATTATTTTACTTTGTGGACTCCCGGTCGATCAGTTCTACCGGAAATACAACCTGGGATGGAACCTTTTCACCCTTTACTTTTTTCACAATCGCTTCTATGGCATATTCACACATTTCCTGCACCGGCTGATGAATGGTCGTAATGGAAGGATACGTCAGTGTGGAAATCCAGGTATCATCGAATCCCACAATAGAGATATCCTCCGGAACACGTTTTCCCATTTTTTTTTGCATGCACGGATAATATTTGCAGCCATTACATCACTTGTTGCAAAAATTCCATCCAGATCCGAATTTTTTTCAATAATTCCAAAATATTGTTGCCGAATTCTTCTGATAAGGGAGCCAACCTGTCTGTATAAACCACACGTCCACTGATTTTTTTATTCTCGCAACACTTCATAAATGCCTTTTCTCTGCTATATGCAGGGATATTTTCCTTGGTAGGCTGGTTAAAAATCGCAATATTTCTGCATCCGGCATCAAACAGCCGGTTAGCCGCCAGAATACCACCCTGATAGTTATCGCAAAGAACTGCCGGAATGTTTTCCGCAATTTCTCTCTCAAAAGAGATCAGTGGACAGTTAGAATCCAGATGTTCCATCGTCTCTCCGATATGGCTGCACACAACAATTCCAAGAACTCTGTGAATAGAGCAGATCAATATACTGTAATTCTTTTCCCTGCTGTTCTCGGAAATACAGACCATTATCTTGTAGTTGTGTTTTGTCACATAATGCTCCAGCCAGTGAAGGACCTTGCTAAATAAGGATGCTCTACGGATGGGAGAATCACCCCGATATAATCACTCTTCTGCCGGGATAAATTTCTCGCCATTTCGTTTGGCATATAGTTCAGCTTTTCCATGGCAGAATATACTTTTTCTCTCGTCTCTTCACTGATGTATCCACGATTATTCAATACTCTGGATACTGTTGTGGAGGTCACTCCTGCTTCTGCAGCTACATCTTTGATTGTTGGCATATTCCCTTCCCCTTATCTTACTTTTTTGCATCAGACAGTAACGGAAAGTCCATCGTAAGTCAAAAGGAACCCCTCATGACCTACCAGTCTTTCATATTCCTGCGGAATCATACCGCACATATGAGAATAATGATTCAGATAATATTCCGTATTCGGTGTCACTGCATGCATTCTGCGGAGTTTCTCCCGCAGCTCTACATTTTCCCGAATTCCCATATGCGTGTCACCATCCAGTATACCTCTGCAGGTATCCATACTGACGACGTCAAATTTTATGTTCTGTTGTTCTATAAAATCCAGTGTTTCCTCCGGAAAGACCCCTGTGTCATTTGCATACAACAGGGTCGATCTTCCATCCTCGATCACAAAGATCAAAGCTTCCTCGTCCAGCTTGTGATATGCCTTTAAAGGTGTAAACTTTAAATGACCTATACGGAATGGTTCAAACTTTTGAATCCGGTGAAATCTCATCCTTGTCAGATCTACATGTGGATCCTTAGCTATTATCTCCATAATACCATCCCGAACCGCATCATTGCCATAAATTTCCATTACTTTTTATCTTTTTTTGAATCACGGATGCCATTTCCCGCAGTCGGAAGCATATTTCCGTGGTATTCAGGTGATCGGAATGGGAATGGGTAAATACTAGGTGATTCACCTCCGATAAATCCACATGGCTGTTAATACATTGGGAAAAAATATCCGGCGACAGGTCGATCATCACCTGATCTACCAGAGTACAGCTACGTGTCTTTACATTTTTTCCTAACAACATTCTTACCTTACGACATGCTTCACACTGGCAGAAAATACTCGGGAATCCTTCTGCTCCGCCTGTTCCGAGATATCTGATTTCCACTTTATCACCCCTTAATTCCGCTGGATGTCACAGATGCCACAAACTGCTTCTGGAATACCAGGAATAATATCATCGTAGGAATAACCATTAATGTAGAGAACGCAAAGACCTGTCCCCAATCAGTATAGGTGTCGGAAAACAATGACTTTAAAGCCAGCGGCAGTGTTCTGTAAGTACCGTCTCTGGTAACCAGGGTGGGCCACAGCAGATCGCTCCAGGAACGGATGAATGCCATGATCGCAACAGTGGTAATGATCGGCTTAGACAAAGGCATCATGATTTTGGTAAATATTTTCCAGTAGCTGGCTCCATCAATAATTGCAGCCTCCTGCAATTCCTTCGGCATTCCCTTAAAATGATTATAGTATAGATACATGTACATGGGATATGCGACACTGGGAATGGCCAGTCCTATATATGTATTTAACATTCCCAGTGAATTCACTGTCATAAAACGGTTAATGATAATGGACTCTGTAGGAATAATGCTCAATGCCACAATGGTGGATATAATGATTGCCTTTCCACGGAAATTAAGCATTCCCAGTGCATATCCGATCATTGCATTGATTGTGGTTGCCAGCAGGACAAAGATGATCGTTACTACAACGGAATTCTTGAAGAACTTGAAGAAATCCGCTTTCACAATAACATTGATATAGTTATCCAGTGACAGGTCTCCGTAAGGAATGAATGCTCTGATATTTGACATATCCGATTCAATCTGCGCATATGGTTTCAGGGAAGATACGAACAAAAATACGATCGGTCCGATGAAAATAGCTGCTATGAGCAAATATCCAAGATACATGCACAATTTCATAATGATTTTTTTTCCTTTTTGACATTGCAGTTCTCATTCCCTAGTCCTCCTTTGCAAACTTATTCTGCAGAATTGAAATAACCATTACCAGCATAAAGAATGTAACTGCGATTGCGGAAGAGTATCCTACCTGTCCATTTACGAATCCGGCTTTGTACAACTGGAATACTACGGTCGTTGTTGCATTGGACGGTCCGCCGTTTGTCAGTACATACACCTGGGTGAATACTTTCAGGGAATTGATAATCACAGATACCAAAACGTATACCAGTGTATTCTTCAATCCGGGTACCGTAATATAAATAAATTTCTCAAAGGTGGTACATCCATCAATTTCGGCAGCCTCATATAGTTCTTCGGAAATGTACTGCAGACCACTTAAAATGATCAACATCTGCATACCAAGATTCTGCCAGATATACATAATTGCCAGACACGGAAGTGCCAGATGCTGATCCTGAAGCCATTTCTGAGGTGCAATGTGCAGCAGACCCAGAAACGAATTTAATAATCCGCTGGATTTGGAGGAAAAAATGAATGCCCAGATAACTGCCACTACAGTCATCGTTACAACCTGCGGACTGAAATAGATCAGTCGGAACACCTGTACGCCTTTGATCTTCTGGTTTACAAAAACCGCAAGCACGGTTCCGATCACCAATACCGAAGGCACTACGATCAGTGCATACAAAAATGTATTTTTAAAAGAAAGTACTGTCACTTTGCTTGTGAAAATCTCAATATAATTCTTCAACCCTACAAAGGCTGTTTCCATTCCCACTTTGGGAATCAGTTGTTTATTGGTAAATGAATACACAACAGACATTGCAAACGGTAAAATGATAAATACCAGTGCCAGCACCACTGCCGGTGTGCAGAACAGGAATGCGGCTTTTGACTCGCCACGTTGTAATCCGCTTTTTTCTTAGAACTGTTTGCCATAAGTACTCCTTTTTCTTATGAATAAGGCTGCCCTCACAGACAGCCTTATCCGATCCTTCTTATTTCAGATTATTGAAAGTTCCATCCGTTCTCTGTAATAATTTCATCGATATTCGCAGCGGCATCGTGCAACTCTGTTGCAGGATCTGCGCCGGCATAGATATTACCGATAACGCTGGCCATTGCATCATAAATGGTCATATGTGCAGGGGTGTACGGACGCAGGAAGGAAATACCACTCTCCAGCTGCTGTCTGTACAGATACAGGGTACCTCCTCACAATAGTCGGGGATTGCATCCATAACACTGGATCTTGCGGGAACCGCACCGTTGACATCTACTACCATCTTGATGTAATCGGGGTTGGTTGCTTCCTGCAGCATTGCCCATACAGCATCATCATTTCCGGATTCCTGTGCTCCTGTGGTCATGATCATAACAGTAGAACCGGAGCAGGTGTAAACCCCGTGTCCCATATCAGGCAGGGGAACAAGGATCAGATCATCGCCAAGTGCAGCCTTATAATCCTGATACTTGGAATGTCCATACAGCGCCAGGGCATTCTCACCCTTCTGGAAAGAATCTTCATAATCACAGGTTGCATCTGCATATCCATCTGTGAACAGCTTTGCCAGGAAATCGAAAGAAGCAATGGTATTATCGCCGTCCAGGGTTCCGGTGCAAAGTCCGGTCTCACGATTCATGTAGTCTCCGCCAAAGCTTGCTACAAACGGCATCCAGGTGTAATACTCGGTGGAAGGTTTGTTCTGTCTTACATAGATGGGCCATTCTACACCGCTGTCTTTTAATTTCTTCAGCGCATCTTCAAACTCTGCTTTATCCCATGCATCCTTGTAATCGGCAGGAATTCTGACACCGGCATTCTCCAGCATGGATTTGTTAGCCCAGAAAGCCAGGCCACTATCGAACTGTGCAACGGAAATGATGTGATCATTATAAGTGCACTCAGATACTACGCTGGGAAGATAATCATCCATCAGTTCATCGGTTACATAATCGTCCAGATTTGCTACCAGACCCGCTTCATAATATTTGGGGATCAGCAGATAGTCGGCAACTACAGCATCCGGCATGTCTCCGGCGATAGAAGATGTCTGCATCTTGTTGTCCAGCTCGTCCTTGGAATAATACTCATCTGTAATGGTAATATTCAGATCACCTTCAATCTTGTCAAACATTTCACGGTATATATCATCTTCTGCGCCGGAGCTGATCCAGACTTTCACTTCTTTCCCTTCATAACCGCCCTGTGCATCTGTTGCAGCGGCTGCTGTTCCATCCGCAGTATTTGCCGTTGTTTCACTCTTGGAGTCTGTAGTTGTGGCACCTGTCTCTGAGCTTCCACAAGCTGCTAAGGATACGACCATCATTGCACTCAACAATCCTGCTAAAATTTTCTTTTTCATGTATTGTTCTCCTCTCTGAATCTATACATTTTGCAGATATGTAATTGTATGTCAATCGGTTACATATTTTGTAATTAAGAATATATACTAATTTTTATTGTGTGTCAACCGGTTACATATATAAATTTTCAACAAACTTGGATTTGATTTTTTGTATAGTTTCACTTTGTACTCCAATTTGACGCAGATATTCCGGAACTCCACCCCACTCTCTATCAATCCAGTTCAGAATCCATTTCATGTTGTAGATATTGGAACCGGAAATATCGGTCGTAAATTTTGTAATATAGGTGCTGCTACATTGGTAATCCACCAGAATATCTTCCCTCTCCACTCCCACGGATGATAAGATCAGCATTGCCAGAATGCCGGTGCGGTCTTTGCCGGCTGCGCAATGGAACAATACCGCTCCCTCGGAATCAGCGACTACCTCTAGAGCTTTCCTGATCTCTTTTCCTCCGTTGCGGAGCATCAGGCGATACATGCGATGCAGCGTTTTGGTCTCCACCACACTACTGTTTACAATATCCAGTTGTTCCAGCTTTGTGGTACCCATAAGCGAACAGTTGATATAGTCCATATCCTGTCCCAGTCTGTCCGGCAGTTCTTTTGTTTCACTGGGAAATCTTAAGTCAATGACCGTCCTGACGCCAAGATGCTCAATCTTCGCAATATCTTCTTCCGTCGCCTTATTTAAGGCTGTACTCCGGAAAATCACACCATATCTGGTTACACCACCGTCACACGCATAGCCTCCCAGATCTCTGAAATTTGCCACCTGATCCAGACGATATCTCCTACAATTCATCTCTTTCCATCCCTTTTTTATCTCTGTTATTGTTATTTTATTCCTTATTCCAACGGTTCTCTTGAGGTCTTTGCATCCCCAAAAAGAACATAAAATCCTGAATTTCTGTTCTCATCATTTTATCAGTACTTATAAATTCCTTTGCCTTTTCAAACTGTGGTTTCCTGTCGTAGGGAATTTGTTTCAATCGGATCTCGCCGTCTGTAATCGTCGCATAATGTGCCGTCTTATCCGGGTCATCGGGTCTTCGATACGAGGCACTTCCCGGTTCAGCCATTCCATTCCATCACCCAGAATATGAATACATTGTCTGTGTGTATGCCCGAAAATCAGTCTTCTGTTCCCGACATTGTCTGTTCCGTAATGCTCCGCCCAATATTTATCAAACGCGTACCTGCTTTCTATCGTCCCATAGCCACTATCATATTGATGGGCAATTCCGTATTTCCATCCATCTGCCTCAAAATAAGCGGTTTCCGGTAACTGTTTCAGCCACGCGATGTCCTGGTCATTTAATCGTTCACAATTATAGTGAACCCACTTGTATTTTCCATCTTCTACATTTTTCCATTCCTTACTTTCATACGTGTTTATGACATGAAGATCATGGTTGCCATACACAAGATGTGTGTTTTTCAGATTGCGGAACCGTTCTATCACTTCCGCCGGATAGATTCCATAGTCTGTATAATCCCCGGCACAGCACAGAATATCGTAATCAGCCTCTTTTTCCAAAATGGTGTTCAATGCGGCTATGTTCGCATGTACATCTGATACTACCAGTACTTTCATTTTCCGCACCTCCTTCTTTTTTCACATTATATAATTTTACCGCTCGTATGTCAACCGGTTGACATACGTGTTTCATAATTTTTATAATACAAAAGACTGCCACATGGTGACAGTCTTCCTTACAAGAACCGGAAACAAGATAGAAATCATAAATGTATGGTTGCGTATTTCATCACATCTATGTTACAATGTTTTTAGGAATTTGTTCCGATTAACTGAAGGAGGGACTGTAAAATGAGTCCGGTGGCAATCACATTATTAGTTATTGTAATAGTACTTTCGATTATCATTGCAGTATTATATTTCTTAGGTAAGAAAGCACAGAAGAAACAGGCAGAACAGCAGGAACTGCTGGATGCCAACAAACAGACCGTATCCATGCTGATCATCGATAAGAAACGCATGAAGCTAAAAGATGCCGGTCTTCCACAGATGGTCATTGACCAGACCCCGAAGATGATGCGCGGTTCTAAACTCCCCATCATCAAGGCAAAGGTTGGTCCTCAGATCGTATCCCTGATCTGTGACGAGAAGATCTTCGACAGCGTTCCTGTGAAAAAGGAAGTAAAAGCCGTTGTCAGCGGTATCTATGTACTGGATGTCAAGGGACTGCACGGCAAGACCGAAGCTGCTCCCGAGAAGAAAAAAGGCTTCTTCAAGCGTCTTGTAGCTACGGCACAGGAAAAGGCCGGAGCAAAGCCTGTAAAGTAAATAACGATTCAGACCCCATTGTGTGTCGTCTGACGCACATAAAAAAATAGCAGATGTTCGTTGAATGCTTGCATTCATAAGAGCATCTGCTATTTTTTATGTTTATCTTTCTTCTATTTTTCCCGAATATGGATCTTCAGGCAGCTTTCGCTCAGGGGTTCTCCCTCATGATCCAGCGTGTATTCCACCGTCACGTGAATCTGATCCTCCTGTTCCTCTACCAGTACCCTGCCGGTTTCGATCCCCAGCATCAGTTGCCCGTAGGGTGTGTTGTAGGGGATCATATGTCTCTTATTTTCCTCGAAGATCATATGCATCTCAGCCGTCCCCTGTCTGGTCAGTTCCAACAGATGATCCCGGAATTTGATCCGGCTCCTGCAGGGAGCTTGGTCTTCATCCATTTTCTCCTCATAGAGCAGATAATGACTGTCGTTTCTCTTAAAATATTGTGCCGGCTGCACGGTCTCCACCGCTTCGCTTTCCTGCTCCTGTCCGGAAGCATGCAGACCGGACAGTACAAGTTCTACCTCTCGATTCATTTTCTCTTCATCCTCTAATACTCATCGATCTTAATGGTCTTGGCCGACAGGATTCCGTATTTAATAATGGAATTGGCAAAGTGCTTGAACTTCTCCGCCCCATCGCTGACATAGAACTGGTACTTGTTCTCTCCCAGATGCGGCTCCTCATCATTGAGAATATGATAATGCTGTAACAGTCCCTTCAGTTCTCTGGCTGTCTCGTATGCCGGATTCACCAGTGTCACCTGATCTCCCATGACACGTCCCACTGTGGAACGGATCAGCGGATAATGGGTACACCCCAGAATCAGGGTATCGATGTCAATATCAATCAACTCTGACAGATAACGCTTTGCGATCTCATCAGTCACGGGATCTTCCCACAGGCCTTCTTCCACTAAAGGTACGAACAGCGGGCAGGCCTTGCCGTAGATCGTAACATCTTTATTCAGTTCCTGTATGTATTTGTTGTACATCTGGCTGCCGATGGTAGCTTCGGTGGCAATCACGCCGATGCGGCCGTTGCGTGTCACCTCCGCCGCGGTTCTGGCTCCCGGCTTGATTACACCGATGATCGGAACATCGATCTCTTTTTCCAGTTCATCCATTGCATAGGCACTCGCCGTATTACAGGCCACCACAATAGTCTTCACCTGAAAAGTCTCCAGAAACCGCACGATCTGCTTTGAAAAGCGGGTCACCGTCTCCTTGGACTTACTGCCGTAGGGCATTCTTGCCGTATCTCCGAAATATATGATCTTCTCATTGGGAATCTGCCGCATGATCTCCCGGGCAACGGTCAGTCCGCCGATACCGGAATCGAATACCCCGATGGGGGGCATCCTTTTTCAGCGCAGTAACATTCTCCTGATACATGGGATTTCTCCTTTTATTTTTTAACATCGTAAGCAGTCTGCTCTTGAACCGGATCTGCTCCGGATCCGCCTCCAGAATCTTCCAATAGATCTGGCTGTCGGAATTCCATTCTACCACTTCCGGACCGGTCTGTACAGTCTCTGCCTCCGTGGCTTCCGTCTCCTCGTATACGATCCCATAGGTGGACGGCAGCATCGTAAGCTCCGGGTAGATCACGCCCCACCAGCCGTAACAGGCCAGTGCCACAGTCAGTATCCGGACTCCCTGCACCAGCCGGTGTAATATTTTCTTTTCTGCAATCATCCTGCGATATTTTTCATAAGAAACATATAATCTATCCATCAGCATTCCTCTTTCCATAAATTACCGTTTCGGTTCTATGGAAATCATTACCGCTTTCCGGACAGATTATACTTTTGAAATCTATTTATTTTTCTCCCGTTCCAGACGGATCTGGCGGATGATCGCCTTTTTCTGATTATCTATATGCACCTTGGCCATATTGGATGCCGTTTCCTTATCCTTTTTCACGATGCTCTCATAGATGACCTTGTGTTCCTCCACCAGGCGCTCATGCTGGCTGAAATCCTTGATATACTCAAAACGATAACGGTACATCTGCTCGGACAGGTTGTTGACCAGCTGGATCAGGCGCTGGTTCCCCGTGGCCTGTACAATGATGTCATGCAATGCCACATCCGCCTGTGCGATCTGTTTAATGTCATCGGTCTTCACCGCCGCTTCAAAGGTATCGCAGGCCTTTTTCAGATCCTGTAATTCCTCCGAGTGATCCGGTCACACGCCAGCTCCACGCAGAGCGCATCCATGGCCCTGCGGACCTCCAGGACATCGTTCATGCTCTTCTCCGTGATCTGAGCCACTTCTGCTCCTCTTCTGGGGATCATGGTCACCAGTCCCTCCAGTTCCAGCTTACGGATGGCTTCCCGGATCGGCGTACGACTGACTCCCAGCTTGTTGGCAAGATGGATTTCCATCAGTCGTTCTCCCGGCTTCAGTTCCCCCGTCAAAATGGCCTGCCGCAAAGTATTGAACACCACATCTCTGAGTGGCAGAAATTCATCCATTGTCACCTGTAAATTATCCTGCATACCTCTACTCTGGCATTACTCACAAAATTCCGTCAGGAAAATCTGCTTTGCCAGCTGTTCCTCCTCTAATTTATCATATGCCCTGCGGGCCATGTCCTTCTCTACAAAAAATACCGAATACCGTGGGACCGCTTCCGCTCATCAGACTGTTGATGGCTCCCAGCTCCTTCATACGGTCCTTGATCGTCTGGATTACAGGATATGCACTGACGGTTACCGTCTCCAGCACATTTTCCATCCGGTCCAGGATTCCCTGTAAGCTTTCCTCAGCGATGGCTTCCACCATACCGTCAATATCAGGATGTTTCACGATCTCCTGAGCATCCAGATGTTCGTACACGTATTTGGTGGAAACATTGATATCGGGCTTTGCCACCAGTACATAGCAGTCCGGTGCCGGAGCAAGCGGTGTCAGTTTCTCGCCGATTCCCTCAGCCAGCGCCGTTCCGCCCATGACGCAATAGGGAACATCCGCACCGATCTTCACCCCCAGTTCCATCAGATCCTTCAGTGTGCACCCAAGATCAAACAGACGGTTCATTCCTTTTAAGGTAGCTGCTGCATCCGTACTGCCGCCGGCCATGCCCGCTGCTATGGGAATATGCTTCTCCAGATGGATCTTCACGCCTCCACTGATAGGATAAGTCTCCATCATCAGTTTTGCCGCTTTGTAGATCAGATTATTCTCATCCGTAGGCAGTTCACCGGAATCTGTGGTTATCACGATCCCACCGTCTGTTCTCTCAAAGTCCAGCACATCATAGATTCCTACAGTCTGCATGACCATCTTCACTTCATGGTAACCATTCTCCAGTCTTCTGACCACATCCAGCCCCAGATTGATCTTGGCATACGCTTTTATCCGATATTCGTTCATTTTTGTCTCCAATACGTTAGGGCGCTATTCCAAAACTACATGCCTCTGAATAGCGTGTATACAATAATTGTACTTAATTTTATACAATCCTGCGTATTTTGTCAATGGAGTGCGGTTCTTTCCATAGATTTTTCCCCTGTTTTTCTCTAAATCCTCTAAAGTATCCACTGTCCGGGGACGATATAACAGGTGAAACCAAAAACCCTCAGAAGGTTAAAACATGTATAGTCAAGGATGACAACAGGTACGGACAGCAGAACCGTACCGGAAAAGAGGAAACTATGAGCGTAAACGGAGTTACATCAACCCAGGCCGCTGCAGCCTACAGCTATAACAGCACAAGTGCAGCAAAAGAGAAAACTTCCGCAGAGGAAGCAAAAACTACAACTACCGCGGAAGATACCGGTGTCATCTATGAGCACAGCACCGCTGCCAAGACTTCTTCCACGAAGAAAACCTATACACCGGATGCCAATCTGGTCAACAAATTAAAGGCAGATGCGGAAAACCGTGCCAGTCAGCTTCGTTCTCTGGTAGAACAGATGATGGGCAAGCAGGCTAACACCTACGGCAATGCCAATGACATCTGGTCCTTTTTACGTTCCGGTAATTTCACCGTAGATCCTGCTACCAAGGCACAGGCGCAGGCAGATATCGCCGAGGACGGTTACTGGGGTGTGAACCAGACTTCCGACCGTATCATTCAGTTTGCCAATGCTCTGACCGGCGGTGACCCGGACAAGATCGAGTCCATGCGCGAGGCATTCAAGAAGGGCTACGCACAGGCTGAGAAGACCTGGGGCGGTTCTCTTCCCGAGATCTCCCAGAAGACTTATGATGCTGTTATGGAGAAATTCGACAAGCTGGCAGCAGATGCCGGACTGACCACAGAAGAATAATGTCGTATTCTCGACAGACTTTCCTATAGAAAAACCATGTTGTACCGATGCCACAGAACGCATCCATGTACAACATGGTTTTTCTTTTCCAAACTGTATCAGGCCAGACCTTTTACCAGCAGCACCTTCTGCCCCGGGCGTAATTCATCGCTTTCCAGCGCGTTTAATTCTCTTACAGTCTTCACCGGCATATGATATTTCCTGCCGATGCTCCACAGGTCATCCCCGGTGCCGCAATATAGATCACCGCACTGGGCAGTCCGGCCAGCACATTACTGTCGATTTCCCGCTCTTCCACCCCTTCGATGGCTTCTAACGGAATATTCTTCATCACGGTCGTGGAAAAGGAAAGAACAGCCTTTACATCCAGTTCCTCTCCCTCCAGCAGATTCACCTGCAGCTGCTCCAGTTCACTGTGTACCTCTGCCTGATCCGTTCCCGTCACTCCCTGCACATTCAGGGTATATTCATACGGAATCTGCTCTCTGGTACTCACATAAGGAGTCTCATCATTTTCCGTAATGCACAACACTGTAAGATCAATGCTGCCCTGCAGGCGGATTCCTTCCTCTGTGGTCTCCTGATGATCGATCGCCACGATTCCCTCACTGTGCAACACCTGCAGTACCGGTGAGCCGATATCGGTCTTTCTGTGATCCGTCACTTTTGTCTTGCCTGTGATTCTGGCCAGCAGCTGACGCAGGCTGGCATCTCTGGTGTCCGGATCACTTCTTTTGTCACGCCGTAAATATCTCTTAAAATATCGATCTGCTCTTCCTCATAGAGACGGATATTCAGTTCCAGAGCACATTCCAGCCCAAGGATTCTCTCTTCCCCGTCCAGATCCGGCTGGATCGTCAGCTCTGGCTGTCCGTGTTCCTGTCTTACCAGTGAATACCGGATATCCGGCAGCAGTTCCTCCCGACATCCCTGACATTCCAGAGTGCCATTCAGCGGAATTGTCGTCTCATAGGAACGAATAGACCGATCCTCCCCCTCTGCCTCATAGAGAACGAAGACCTGAATATCTCCCTGCACTGCCAGTTTCTCTTCCTGTGGCTTGAATTCCACATCCCGCAGTGACACATTACTCCAGAGGATCTGGTAAATATTCGGATAGCTGGAGGGCAGCGGAATCTCCTCTTTTTTGCGAAAAATATCGTTCTTGCAGATGGAAAGCTCCGTCACCTCCATGGGCGAGATCCGGTATTCCACACCTTCTCCGGCGCTGCCTCCCTGGATTCCCACGGGCAGTTCTTCATCGTAAATCTCTTCGATCCGGGCCGTGAGAAGCAGCAATGCCTGCAGATTCAGCTTCCGGGAATTGATCATATTTACCGTGAAATCTTCTACGGTTCCATTCACCGCTACAGTATCTGACGGCAACGTTCCCTCCATATGAATTTTTTTTCTTCAAAGGGCAGTGCACCGCTTAAAAGCACCAGATTGCTCCCTGTCTCCTGCGTATGATACAGAATGGCATAGCCCAGTTTTCCCCGTACCGTCACCTCATCCGTACCGGGCCGGATCTCCTCGATGACAACTTCTCCCTTTTCCAGGTTCAGGGTACTGATGTCCGGTTTATCCTCTGGAAGATTCAGATCCTCCTCCATGGTAAACTGTATGACAGTGGATCGTTTTATCCGGTCCATATGTATATTTCTCTTGATCAGCTCCACAATAAAAGACCTCCATATATACAGATATATCTATATATATGAAGGTCTCTGTGTACTTATACCGTATTCTGTTCTCTGTATCTTACTGCACTGCACCGATCAGATCGGTCAGATTCTCCACATGGTAGGTACGCATGTAATCCTCGATGCCCTCCACTACTTTCACGGTAGTATAGGGATCCACAAAATTCATGGCTCCGACGCTGACAGCGCTGGCACCTGCCAGAATAAATTCCAGCGCATCCTCCGCTGTGGCGATTCCTCCCATACCGATAATGGGGATCTGTACCGCCTGTGCCACCTGATAGACCATACGGACAGCGATGGGTTTGATGGCAGGGCCGCTCATGCCGCCGGTCTTGTTGGCAATGGCGAATTTTCTGCGGTGAATGTCGATCTTCATACCGGTGATGGTATTGATCAGGGACAGGGCATCTGCGCCTGCTGCCTCCGCTGCCTTTGCCATCTCCGTAATGTCCGTTACGTTAGGGCTCAGCTTCATGATAATGGGCTGTTTTGCATGATTTTTCAGTTCGAAGTAATATTGTACAGAGCATCCGCTTTCTGGCCGAACGCAATGGCTCCTTCCTTGACATTGGGACAGGATACATTGATCTCCAGCATACTGACTGCCGGTTCGTCTCCCAGTCGCTCTACCACATCCACGTAATCCTCTACGGTCTTACCGCAGACGTTCACAATGATCTTCGTATCATATTTTTTCAGGAAAGGAATATCTCTCTCCATGAATACGTCAATGCCAGGGTTCTGCAAACCGATGGCATTGAGCATACCGCCGTATACTTCTGCCACACGAGGGGTCGGGTTGCCGGGCCAGGGCACATTGGCTACACCCTTGGTCACCACCGCACCCAGGCGGTTCAGATCTACGAATTCTTCATATTCCATGCCGGAGCCAAAGGTTCCGGATGCTGTCATTACGGGGTTTTTGAAAGTTACTCCTGCAATCGTTGTCTGTGTATTCATCAGATCTCTACCTCCTCAGCATCAAATACGGGGCCATCGGTGCAGATTCTCGCATTATGCACATGAGAATGATGATCCACTTCTTTGGTCTTTACCACGCAGCCCAGGCAGGCACCCACGCCACAGGCCATATGCTCTTCCAGAGAGATATAGGCCTTGATTTCTTTTTCTTCCGCATATTTTTTGATCGCACGGAGCATGGGCATCGGTCCGCACGCGAAGATCACATCTGCCTGCAATGCATTTTCTTCGATGGCATTCATGACATTGCCCTTCGTGCCGACACTGCCATCCTCGGTGGCAATATATACGGTTCCGTTCTCTTCCAGATCCTCTTTTTAAGAACAGCTGGTTATCACGGTAGCCCACGATGATCTGCTTTTCTGCGGAGGCCGGAAGCTCTCTTGCCAGCTCCAGCATGGGAGGGATACCGATACCTCCGCCCATAAGGAATACTTTTTTGCCTTCCGCTGCCTCTGTGGGGAAGCCGTTGCCTAAGGTTCCCAGAATCTCCACACTGTCTCCTTCTGTATAAGAAGAAAATTCCGCGGTGCCCTGTCCGGCAATCCGGTATACAATGCGCAGGGCATCCTTTTTGTCGCTTACCTGACAGATGCTGATAGGACGGGGCAGCAAGGTGCTCCGGTCCTTGGGGTATACGCCGATGAACTGACCGGCTTTTTGCCTGTTCAGCCAGATCTGTAGCGATCCACATGTCAAAAATTCTGGGTGCGATCTCCTTCTGGGAAAGCACAGTTGCTGTGATTTTCTTTTTCATGTTATTGTCCTTTTCTCTTCTATTTATAACGCTATAGCGCTCTTATAAGTGCTCTCTACCATGGGCTCTACGCTTCGTATACGATTCTGCCTCCGCAGATGGTCTTCCTCACTTCACCCTTCAGATTCCATCCGGTAAACGGTGTATTCATGGCCTTGGACGCATATTTCTCCGGGAGTGAACTCCGCTGCGGTATCGATCAGAATCACATCCGCCGGGCCGTCCTCGGCCAGATATCCGGCATCCAGATGGTACATAGCCGCCGGATTGGTACTCATCAGACGCAACAGCTGCTTCATGGTCAGATATCCTCTGTCCACCAGTTCCGTAATGCCCAGCGCCAGAGACGTCTCCAACCCGGTAATGCCGCTGGGTGCCTCTGTGATCGGCTTTGCTTTTTCCTCCGCAGTATGGGGGGCATGATCCGTAGCGATCATATCGATGGTGCCGTCCACCAGTCCCCGGATCACCGCCTGACGGTCCGCTTCCTCCGCAGGGGCGGATTCATCTTCGCCAGTGTACCGTACTTGATCACGGCATCCTCAGTCAGGGTAAAATGATGAGGAGTGGCTTCCGCGTGGATATTGGAGCAGCGCTTTTTGTCGCCTGACGCACCAGCTCCACCGCTTCCTTGCTGCTGATATGCTGAATGTCGATGCAGGCTCCGGTCTCTTCTGCCAGCTTCAGGTCCCGCTCCACCAGCGCGATCTCCGCCTCTCTGGCAGAACCGCCGATACCGTAATACTCGCTGGCCTTTCCCCGGTTCACACCGTTGTTCTCGATATATTTCGGATCTTCTTCATGGAAGCTGATGGGCATGTCCAGCTCTGCGGAGATCTCCATGGCACGGCGCACCAGTTCCGCATCCAGCAGGGGCACTCCGTCATCCGTGAATCCCACGGCACCTGCCGTTGCCAGCTTCTTCATATCCGTCAGCTGTTTTCCCTGCATCCCCATGGTCACATTGGCGCAGGTGGTCACATGAATGCCTGTCTTCGCTCCCTTTATCCAGGATATAATGCAGCGTCTCCTCACTGTCCACCGCAGGCTTCGTGTTCGCCATCAGTACCACTGTGGTCACGCCGCCTTTGCTGCTGCCGCAGCACCGGTGTTGATATCTTCCTTTGCCGTAAAGCCGGGATCCCGAAATGCACATGCACATCCACCAGCCCGGGAGCCACCAATAACCCTTCCGCATTGATCCGGGTCACTTTGCCCCTCGGTTCTATCTTTTCCGCAATCTTTACAATCTTGTCACCGTCGATCAGGATATCATAATTGCCCTCTCTGCCCGACTTGGGATCGATCATGTAGCCATCATGTATCAGTATCATATTGTCTCCATTCCCGGGCTTTTACCACCCGCCTTCGTGACCTGTTTCTCTGAAAAGTTTATCATGTTTTCATAGAAAAGAAAAGAGTGTTATAATAGAAAAAGGAGGTCTGACGACATGAAAACAAGAGAGGAAGCGCTGAACTACGGATTGTCTTTTCCAAATACTTATATGGAAATGCCCTTCCACGATCCCAACTGGCAGCTGGTACGTGTGAAGGGCAGTAAAAAGCTTTTCTATGGACTTATGAAAAGGATGGCTGTCTGCATCTGAATGTGAAGACCGATCCTGCCTGGCGGGACTTCTGGCGCAGTACCTTTTCTTCCGTCATTCCCGCATATCATCAGAATAAAGATCACTGGAACACCATTATTTTAGATGGTTCGATCCCCGATGAGGACATCCGGCGCATGATCGCAGAAAGCTATGATCTCGTCACCGACAGTCCTACGAAGCGGATCTATGAAGCCGTCAAAAAAAGATTCCGAAAGGCTGCGTCGCCACCTACGGTCAGGTTGCCGCCATGGCCGGAGAACCGAAGATGGCCCGGGCCGTGGGCAATGCCCTGCACAAGAACCCGGATCCCGACCATATCCCCTGCTACCGCGTGGTCAATTCCAAAGGGGAACTCTCCGGTGCCTTTGCCTTCGGCGGTTCCAACGAACAGGCCAACCGCCTCCGGGCCGACGGCATCGAGGTCACCGGCAATAAAGTAGACCTGCAGAAATTCGGTATATCGCTGTGAAACTTTTTTCATCGCAGCCTTTCGTCCATGATACCGGAAGCCGGCAAATTTCATCGGTTCTGGCCGATTTTTTACCATGTCAGCAAGGCCATACTGCGGTGTGAAAACCAATCTTCTGTCCCTGAATGCTTCCATCGAGACGACCCGTGCCTGAGAACATAGCCGCGGATTCGCCGTCGTAGCGGAAGAGATCTCCTCCCAGACTACTTTTGTCCAGGAGATGACCGGTGCTTTACGGGACGATGTAAAAGCACTGTAATATTTTTCGTTGCAGTTTTTTTTACTTTTACTTCTCAATCTGGGAACGGATATCATCCTCCAGAATATGTTCCACATCTTTTGCTTCTTTGCGGATGTTTTGCAGATTTTCACGAATCTCCCGTTCCTCCTGTACGATCTCGGGATGTTCCTTCTTTTCTTCTTTAATGAACATACACAGGAAGCTGATCAGTAATATGATGCAGGAGATCCAGATGGTCCTCGCCCCTATGTAGCCGATCATATGTCCGCCCAGTGCCGCACCAACGGCAAACAGGAAAATGATTCCAAAATAATTGCCGGATTTCCGTAAGATTTTTTTGTCCTTCGTCTTCCCATAGGCACACAGGGATTCCATGCCGCTGCGCAGATTACCGATACACATGGTACTGGCAAAAGCATAACCGTTCACCTTGCGGAAAAGCCTGTACCTGCATGGCGCAGGCGAAAGATACCATGGCATTGGCCAGCAGATCTATCTCATTCGGGAAAAATCCCACGGCAAACAGCAACAGAATCTCTATAGCAAGCACCAGCTGCCGCCAGTGGATCCTCTGAGCCTTCTGATATCGCATATGGATGCACTCCGCTGCCGCTACTCCCAACGCAAAGAACAAAAGCGGGGAAAAATACCGAAGCGCCACGGACCAGTTCCTGTCTACCAGATTCTGTACCAGCAACACGATATTACCGGTCTGGGCATTGGCGAATACCTTGCCACGGTACATATAAGTATAAGCATCCTGTAATCCGCCGGAAATTGACAGAAATTCCAGCAATCAGAAACGACTCTGACATTTGTCCGTGTAATTTACGTTGCATAGTAATTCTCATTCCTTTCAGTAACCTGCAGATTCTGTCTCCGATACATACAATTACCTTCCTACAGGCATCTCCTGATTACAGTACAGGCAACGATATCTTCCGGAAGGCGACAGTTCAAATATGTGGTCACAATTCGTCTCTATACTGGTAATACAACGGGGATTTTTACATTTTATCACATTAACCAGTCTTTGTGGAGGAACCGGATGATACTTTTTTGCAACTTTTCCGTCCCGGATCACGATCAGTGTGATCTGACTGTCCAGATATCCCAGAATATCCAACCGCTCCGGCAACGTCTCGCCCTCAATCTTGATCAGATCCTTGCAGCCGTATTTCTGGCTTTTCACCGATTGCAGCAATGCTACAGACTGCGTCTTGGATTCCAATTCCAGCAATCTGTAGATGTCCATTCCCTTTCCCGCGGGAATATGATCGATCACAACACCATTCTGAATGGATTCTACGTTTAACATAAAAACACCTTCTTTCCCGTCACAGGATCCGTAAGGTCTAACAGACTTAAGATCAATGCCATACGGATAAATTTACCATTCAATACCTGCTGAAAATACGCTGCTCTCGGATCTGCATCCACTTCCGGTGCGATCTCGTCCACTCTTGGGAGCGGATGAAGAACCGGCATGTCCGCTTTCGCCAGATTCAGTTTCTCCTGATCCAAAATGTAGATATCTTTTAACCGGATATAATCTTCCTCATTGAAAAAACGTTCCTTCTGAACTCTGGTCATGTAAAAGCACATCCAGCTCTGGCAGCGTCTCCTCCAGGCTGGATACCTCATGGTAGGGGGCTTTGGCCGGTTTCAGAGTATCCTCGATCAGATATTCCGGAACCTTCAGTTCCTCCGGAGAAATGAAGTAAAATTCATTGCCCGGATAGCGCACCAGACTATTCACCAGAGAGTGTACGGTTCTGCCGAATTTCAAGTCACCGCAAAAGCCAATCTTCAGATGATCCAAGTGTCCTTTGCGCTGTCTTATGGTCAGCAGATCGATCATGGTCTGGGTCGGGTGGTTATGTCCTCCGTCCCCGGCATTGATCACCGGAATCCGGGAATACATGGAAGCTCGGAGCGGTGCTCCCTCTTTCGGATGCCGCATGGCAATGATATCTGCATAGCAGCTGACCACCCGTGCGGTATCTGCCACCGTCTCACCTTTCGTGGCACTGCACTGTTCCGCACCGGCAAATCCCAATGTTCTGCCGCCAAGGTTCAGCATAGCCGTCTCAAAAGATAATCTGGTACGTGTGCTTTGGGCTCGTAAAATAAGGTTGCCAGTATTTTTCCATCTGCACAATGAGCATATGCAGCGGAATCGGCAGCAATCCGGTCTGCCAGGTCTAAGATTTCCTGCGTCTCCGCTACCGACAGGTCCAGTGAATCAATCAAATGTCGCATATCCTTTTCTCCTCTGTTTACTTTTTTTTCAACCGCGTATTATACTATATCCACACGGATACTAAAAATATATAGTTTATATGCGAGGTATATCATTTTTATATGGATATTAGTTTTGAATATTACAAGATTTTCTATTATGTCGCAAAATAGGAAAATATCACCAAGGCTGCCATGGTCTTAAAAAGCAGCCAGCCTAATGTGACCCGGATTATTCATATTCTGGAGGATCAGCTGGACTGCCGTTTATTTCTCCGGGAACCCCGGGGACTGAAGCTGACCGAAGAGGGAAAACGGCTCTATGCCCATGTTGCCATCGCCTGTCAACATCTGTTGGATGCGGAAGCCGAACTGTGCCGGAACAAAAACGTGCAGCGGCACCATTGAACTGGGTGTCACCGAGACCGCCCTGCATTTATTTCTGTTACAGAATCTCCATGATTTCCAGACTGGCTATCCGGAGATCAAAATACGTATCCAGAACAATACCACTCCGGAGATTCTGAAATCTCTGCAGAACGGCCGGCTGGATCTGGCTGTTGTGACAACCCCTTTTGAACTTCATGATGCTCTGGCCTGCGAAGATCTGCTGACTTTCCGGGAGGTTCCCGCCGGCGGCCCCGACTATGCCGCCTTGTCTGATCGTCCCATGACGCTGAAAGAATTCCGGCTCCATTCCATCATTGGTCTGGGATACGGCACCGCCAGCTATGAATATTACCGGAAGGTATTTATTGAACAGCATCTGGACTACGAACCCGCCATGGAAGTAGCTACCGCCGATCTGGTCATCCCTCTGCTCCAGAACAATCTGGGAGTGGGCTTCGTGCCGGAGCCTCTGGCAGCTCCCTTTTTTGAAAACGACAGTCTCGTTCCGCTGACCTTAAATGTGCCTCTACCGTCCCGCGAAGTAAAAATGCTGTGGGACAAAAGCCGCAGTCAGAGCCGGGCTACCGCTACTTTCTGCAGTTATCTGCGGGAATGCTGTCAGCGTAATCTGCCAATCCTGGATCCTGAAAATGAGTCTGTTGCTGGCAACTAAATCATATTTCAGGAGGAAAAAATTTTGACCCGTTAACTTTGCTGGCTGCGCTGGTGTGCGTCACTTCCCTGATCTTTGCCGCCAATGATATGTATGGTTTTATCAGCTGGCGGCGCCGGGAGATTTTGATGGATCTGTAAGAACCATTCGTTTAATCATAAAGCACGGTTTTATCCAGAAGTTCTGTTTTTAACACAATGTAAGGCGTGGAGGGTTTCCCTGCGCCTTCCTTTTGTCCGGTGATGTCCGGGCCTAAGAGGCTGGTGCTGACATGAATGGCATCCTCCGTCAGATACAGTTCATCCACGGCAATGCTGTACCCACCGGTCTTCTGCTCACCGTAACCAATACTGATATAGAGGTTCTGATTATCACTGTAGGTCAGCTGAAATGGCTCCGTTCCTTTTTCAGCGATTACAGTCTTTAATTCCTCGGAATTTTTTCTTCACTGAGTACCGTAAAATCCAGATCTCTGAGTTTCACATTCTCTTTCGAAAGCAGACCGCAGCCTGTGAGCAGCAATGCCCCCAGTACTGCGGTCATTATGATTTTCCACTGTCTCCATTTGATTTTCATCCGTCATCCACCGTTAAAACTTCCTTATTGCATATTTATGTGAAAAAAGCAGAAATATACTCCTGTTCTGTACCTATCTCATATTTTCATCCTTTTCTCCTTTGAAAATGTGCGTTATAATAGGAGATGTGCGTCAAAAGACGCCTTACAGAAAGATGAGGGAATCATAATTATGAATGATAAATTCAGCAGGAAAGTCTTCTGCGACGGTATCCGCGACGGCTTTCCCATTGCTCTGGGATATTTCGCAGTATCATTTTCTTTGGGAATTGCCGCAAGACATGCAGGCTTTACCCCCATGCAGGGATTCCTGGCCAGCCTGTTAAACAACGCTTCCGCCGGAGAATATGCAGCTTTTACCCTGATTGCGGCACCGGCGACTTATCTGGAAGTGGCGGTCATTACGCTGATTGCCAATGCCAGATATCTACTCATGAGTTGTGCGCTGGCCCAGAAATTTTCTCCCAGCACGCCCTTTTTCCACCGTCTGATCATTGCTTACGATGTCACCGATGAGTTGTTCGGCATTACCATTGCCCGGCCGGGTATCCTGAATCCGTACTATACCTACGGTGCGATCCTGTTGGCAGCGCCCGCCTGGGCCGGAGGAACCGCCTGCGGTATCATCGCCGGAAATGCGCTGCCTCTTCGTGCTGTCAGCGCCCTGAGTGTTGCGTTATACGGAATGTTTCTGGCCATTATCATTCCGCCTGCCAGAAAAAGTAAGATCGTGGCAGCTCTGGTAGCAATCAGCTTCGCACTGAGCTTTGCCTGTAACTATCTGCCCGGGATTTCTTCCCTGTCAGAAGGTACGAGAACCATCCTGTTGACCGTGATCATCTCCGGTGCTGCAGCAATCCTGTTCCCGGTGAAGCAGGGTGCAAGGAAGCCGTTCCTGCGGAAAACGGAGAATCTGTACAGAAAGGAGACCACGTAAATGAATAATTATATTTATATTGCTGTTATGGCGGCTGTCTCCTATACGATCCGTGTCTTACCCTGACACTGATCCGTAAACCCATCAAGAATCAGTTTATTCAGTCCTTTTTGTACTATGTACCTTACGTGACGCTGGCGGTCATGACCTTCCCGGCCATCATCCATGCTACCCAGACCCCCATTTCCGGACTGGTGGCACTCATTGCCGGTATCATCGCCGCATGGCTCGGTGCCGGACTGTTTCCGGTATCCGTGATCTGCTGTGTGCAGGTGTTTGTGATCGAATTGTTTGTATAATGCCTTGTAATAAAACACGCCATTGAGGAGAATTCCTTTCTCTTGGCGTATTTTTATGGTCCGGCTTCTTCACAGAAGCTTTTACAAATCATATTTTTTAACATTTCCTGTATCCTGCGAATTCCGGGGTTCTTTGTCATGGTTTCCAACATCTTCAGATCATCCACCGTTTCTACATTGAACAATTGTATCCACTCATCCATCCGCTGCCCGGTCAATGCTTTGTTCAATTCCAATAATACATCTACGATTCCCTTATCAGAATTGCTTCTGGTATTTAAAACAAATGTTTTGCGCAATAGCCCTCGAAATTATTGTGCACTTTTTGTTACATTTTTATCTTTGATGGATGATAATATGCTATAATATATATGCGCAAGCGGTTGTTCGATTATGTTTTGTGGGAGGATTACTTATGCAACATTTTAGCAAGCAATTACGTACACGGCTGTTGACTCTGTATCTCAGTGCGGGACTGGTCATGGGCTGGCTGCCCGGATGCGGCAGTCAGGATCTGGAAATCGCAGATACAGTGGCAGAATCCGCAGTTACCGCTACTGCAGATGCCACGGATGTCATCACTTTTTCCCAGCCGGAAGGGCCGGAGGACTCTACCGTTTATGTGGAGCCGGTGGACGGCATTTCCGATGATTTTACCGTGGTATGGACGTATCCGCAGTATTGGCTCTGGAAAACAGTGGCGTGAAATATTATAACTTTGACGGAGAAGAGCAGGATGTATTTATGACGCTGGCGCAGGCTGGTGTGAACTATATCCGTCTCCGGGTCTGGAACGATCCCTATGATGAGAACGGCAACGGTTACGGTGGCGGCAACAATGACGTGGCGACTGCCATCACTCTGGGACAACGTGCCACGCAGTATGGCATGAAGGTCTGCATTGATTTCCATTATTCCGATTTCTGGGCAGATCCCAAGAAGCAGTTCGTTCCAAAGGCCTGGGAAGGTATGGATATCGAAGAAAAATCCGACGCTCTCTATAACTTCACTCTGGAAAACCTGACGCAGATTCTGGATGCCGGTGTGGACGTCGGTATGGTACAGGTGGGCAACGAGATCAACAACGGCATGTGTGGAGAGACAGATGCATCAAACGTTCGAAAACTGTTGGCCTCCGGCAGTAAGGCTGTCAGGGATGCTGCCACTGCTTCCGGAAAAGATATTCTGGTGGCTGTACATTACACCAACATCGATGATATGAAAAAGCTGGATACACTGCTGACCGGTCTGCAGGTAAAAGAAATCGATTATGATATTGTAGGTCTTTCCTTCTATCCCTACTGGCACGGCACGATGGACGATCTGAAAAATGCCATTATCCATGTCCGTGATACTTATGGCAAAAGGTATATGTAGCGGAAAACGCTTACTGTTATACTTCGGAAGACGGCGATGGCTCTGCCAACAGTATCAAGGGGAACCGATGATCTGGCAGAAGGATATTCAGCCAGCGTACAGGGGCAGGCCAACGAAGTGCGGGATGTCTGTGCGGCTGCCAGCGAGGCCGGTGCCGAAGGCATCTTCTACTGGGAAGGTACCTGGATCCCGGTCGGTCCCGCCGATGCTGATAATTCTGCCATCTGGGAAAAAATACGGCAGCGGTTGGGCCAGCAGTTATGCCGGCGGTTATGATCCAAAGGATGCCGGACAGTATTACGGCGGAAGCTCCTGGGACAATCAGGCCATGTTCGACTTCACCGGACATCCTCTGGCCTCCCTAAATATATTTAAATATCTGAAGTACGGAGCCACTGCTCCTCTGGCGATAGACACCATCCCCGAAATAGTGGTGTCCTGCAATATCGGTGCGGAAGTCAAGCTTCCGGAGAAATAAGATTGACAGCGTTCCTTGCTGACAATCTTATGAATAGGCATGGTTCGTAGCGGAGGGAGCCTTAAACCAGACGAACTCCCGGAGCATGCGATACACATGTCTCGATGTAAGGTCTCCGGATGTGAATTTTCTACGAAAAGTGATGAGTAGTTCTCGTCATGACGGGGCCGCCTACAGTCGACATCCATGTCGACAATAGGCTGACGCGGACATCGTGTCCGCTTTCCCCTGCCTTTCAGCACTTTTCTAGAAAATATCAACATCCTCCGACAAACATCTTCGACATGGCACCGCATACGCCGGGAGTTCTGCGTTTTGGAAAGCTTTCAAAAAAACCAGTAGCCCCGGCTGGGTATAAGAATAAGCAGTGCCGTAAGCAGACGTCGGTACTTAGCGGTCGTATTGTGACCGCTTATGTACCGCGGTCTCTGCGACAGGAGCGCATCGTACTAAAGTGCGAGCGTGCCGCGTTTCTTATACCTTGCCAAGGGCTACGGGGATTTGATAGCATTTCTTTACTAACTTTCCATTTACTTCAGTACCACTTTGTCCAGATGCCAGATCTCATCCACGTACTGCTGGATGGTTCTGTCGGAGGTGAACTTGCCAGAGCATGCCACATTGAGGATCGCGCTCTTAGCCCAGTTGTCTTCGTCGCGGTAAGCGGCTTCTACTCTCTTCTGTGCTCTGCGTAGGACTTGAAGTCCTCGAGGATGAAGTAGGTGTCTGCCTTGGCCGTACACTGGGTGTTCAGCAGAGAATTGTACAGCGGGCGGAACAGCTCGAGATCTCCCGGTGCGAAGGTTCCGTTGATCAGCTGCATCAGCACTTTCCGGATATCCTGGTCGTTGTTGAAGATATCCATGGGATCATATCCGCCATGGTTCTCATAGTTGATAACTTCCTGTGCGGACAGACCGAAGATAAAGGCATTCTCTTCGCCCACTTCTTCTACGATCTCCACGTTGGCACCGTCCATGGTTCCCAGAGTCAGGGCACCGTTCAGCATGAACTTCATGTTACCGGTACCGGATGCTTCCTTACTTGCCGTAGAGATCTGCTCGGAGACATCTGCTGCCGCAAAGATGATCTCTGCGTTGGATACATTGTAGTTCTCAATAAATACGACCTTGATCTTGCCGTTAATAGCGGGATCGTTATTTACTACATCCGCTACGGAATTGATCAGCTTGATGGTCAGCTTCGCATTACGGTAGCCGGCTGCAGCCTTGGCGCCGAAGATAAAGGTTCTGGGGTAGAAATCCAGTTCCGGATGCTCCTTCAGTTCGTTATACAGGTGCATTACATGCAGAATATTGAGCAGCTGTCTCTTGTACTCATGCAGACGCTTTACCTGTACATCGAAGATGGATCTGGGATCTACTTCGATACCGTTGTGCTCCAGAATATATTTTGCCAGACGTACTTTATTCTGGTACTTGATGTTCATGAATTCCTGCTGTGCCTTTTGTCATCCGCATATACCTTCAGGCGGGAGATCTGCGGCAGATCGGTGATCCAGTCGTCACCTACATGAGCCGTTACCCAGTCAGCTAACAGCGGATTCGCATGCAGCAGGAAACGTCTCTGGGTAATACCGTTGGTCTTATTGTTGAAGCGCTCCGGGAACATCTCGTAGAAGTCCTTCAGTTCCTGCTTCTCCAGAATCTCGGTATGCAGTCTTGCCACGCCGTTGACTGAGTAACCGGAAACGATTGCCATATTTGCCATCTTCACCTGTCCATCATAGATGATGGCCATCTTGCGGATCTTCTCCTGTACATCCACGCCGGGTACATTGCTGTACTTCTGCTGGATATCGATGATGAATCTGCGGTTGATCTCCTCTACGATCTGGTAGATTCTCGGGAAGCAGTCTGGAGAACAGTTCGATGGGCCATTTCTCCAATGCTTCCGCCATAATGGTGTGGTTGGTGTAAGCGCAGGTCTTGGTGGTGATCTCCCACGCTTCCTCCCAGGTCAGATAATAGTCATCCATCAGCACACGCATCAGCTCTGCGATTGCTACAGTAGGATGGGTATCGTTCAGCTGGAACGTAACCTTCTCATGGAACTTATGGATATCATCATGCTTTCTCATGTACTTCTCTACAGCTTCCTGTACGGATGCGGAGATGAAGAAGTACTGCTGCTTCAGACGCAGCTCCTTACCTGCATAGTGGTTGTCATTGGGGTACAGAACCTCTACGATGTTACGTGCCAGGTTCTCCTGCTCTACGGCCTTCTGGTAATCCCCTTTATCAAAGGATTCCAGCTGGAAGCATTCCACGGGCTCCGCATCCCAGATGCGCAGGGCATTTACAATGCCATTGCCATAACCCACGATGGGGAAATCAAACGGAATTGCCTTAACAGACTGATAACCTTCCTGGGTAAATACATTTCTGCCATTCTCATCGGTGTGTACGCTGACATAACCGCCGAACTTTACGATCTTGGCGTATTCGGGTCTGCGCAATTCGAAAGGATTACCATTCATCAGCCAGTTATCGGGAACCTCTACCTGATAACCGTCGCGGATCTCCTGCTTGAACATACCATAACGATAACGGATACCGCAGCCGTATGCGGGATATCCCAGAGTTGCCAGGGAATCCAGGAAACATGCTGCCAGTCTTCCCAGACCACCGTTACCCAGTGCCGGATCCGGCTCCTGATCCTCGATCAGGTTCAGATCCAGTCCCAGTTCTTCCAGAGCTTCCGCTACGGGCTTGTATGCCTTTAAATTGATGAGGTTATTGCCCAGTGCTCTTCCCATCAAAAACTCCATGGACATGTAGTAGACCATCTTGGGATCTTCCTTCTCATATGCCTTCTGGGTCTCCATCCAGTTCTCTACGATACGGTCCTTGATCGCATAAGATACTGCCTGGAAGATCTGCTGTGCATCTGCCTCTTCCAGATTCTTACGATACAGGGTGCGCACATTATATTCCACACTTCTCTTGAAGAGCTCCTTGTCGAACTCTTTTGCCTTTACCGGCTTCTCGCTGGCTGCTACTGATTTTTTCACCTGTGTTCTCCTCTCCATTACCTCTCCGGTACTGTACTCTTCTCAAGATATTCCGCACCGGATAGCGTTATGATTTCATCCATATTCTTAACCAAATACAGGTAATATTATAACAAACTTCCAGGCGCATTCCAACTGTTTTCGTAGGTTTTCGTAAGTTTCGTAAATGTTTTCCGAAACAGAAAAGATTCCGCGGTCCTCCCCGTTGCGGAAAACCACAGAATCTTTTATTCCGGCATTTTATTGCAGAACTTTTATACTCTCACAGCGATCACTGCGTTCTCGCCATTGATGTTCCATTCCTTGGATACGGCATATTCCGCATACCACTTGTCAGTTCGTCTGCCAGAACCTTTCCGCTGATGGCGTCTTTGTTCTTCCGTGCGATCTCGGACAGCTTATCGTTGCCGTTGATGGATACGCGGATGTGATCGGTCACTTCGAAGCCGCTCTCCTTACGCATGGTCTGGATCTTGCTGATGATCTCGTATACGAAGCCTTCCTCTACCAGTTCCGGTGTCAGGTTGGTATCCAGGACAACGGTCATCCGATTGTCCTCCTGAGATACATAGCCTTCCTTCTGTGCCATGTCGATCAGCAGATCGTCCTTGGTCAGTTCCACAGCCACACCGTCTACATCGAACTTTAATGCGCCGTCTGCATTCAGCTCATCCATTGCTGCGTTGCCATCGAGTGCTGCAAGGTGCTTCTGGATGCCGCCTAACTGTTTGCCGTACTTGGGTCCCACGGTGCGCAGCTGGGGTTTGAAGGTGTATGCCGTAAAGTCACGCACGTCATCTGTGAATACTACCTTCTTGACATTTAATTCGTCTTCAATGATTTCCTGGTAGAACTCACTTAAGGTGAAGTCTGACTTGATATACATTCTGCTGATGGGCTGACGATTCTTGATGGCAGCCTCGTTACGGCACGCACGACCCATAACTACAGCATCCAGTACATCCTCCATATCCTCTTCCAACTTCTTGTCGATGTGATCCTTGTTCACTACCGGGAAGTCACACAGATGGATACTCTCGGGTGGATTTGCATCATTGCTTCTTACCAGGTTCTGGTAAATATCCTCTGTCATGAAGGGGATCATGGGTGCGGCTGCCTTACAGATGGTCACCAGTGCGGTGTACAGCGTCATGTAGGCATTGATCTTATCCTGCTCCATACCCTTTGCCCAGAAACGCTCACGGCTGCGTCTTACATACCAGTTACTCATCTCATCGACGAAGTCCTGCAGAGCCTTGGCAGCCTCAGGGGATACGGTACTGGTCCAGATTGCTGTCTACTTCTGCAACGGTAGAGTTCAGCTTGGACAGCAGCCACTTATCCATTACGGGCAGTTTGTCGTATTCCAGTGTATATTTGGAAGCATCAAAATTGTCAATATTCGCATACAGTACGAAGAATGCGTAGGTGTTCCACAGAGTACCCATGAACTTTACGCTGTCCTTCCTGTACGGCTTTGCCGGAGAATCTCTTCGGCAGCCAGGGTGCGGAACTGGTGTAGAAATACCAACGGATGGCATCTGCACCGTAGGTCTCCAGTGCGTTGAAAGGATCTACCGCATTGCCCTTACTCTTACTCATCTTCTGCCCGTTTTCGTCCTGTACATGGCCCATAACGATAACGTTCTTGTAAGGAGCCTTATTGAAGAGCAGAGTAGACTCTGCCAAGAGTGAGTAGAACCATCCACGGGTCTGATCCACTGCCTCGGAGATAAAGTTGGCAGGGAACTGCTGCTCGAACAGTTCCTTATTCTCAAACGGGTAATGATGCTGTGCAAAAGGCATTGCTCCGGAGTCGAACCAGCAGTCGATTACCTCGGGAACACGGTGCATCTGCTTGCCGCACTGTCGGGGCAGGTGATGGTGATCTCGTCAATATAAGGACGATGGAATTCTACAGTCTTCGCCTTCTCATTGCCGCTCATCTTGTACAGCTCTTCACGGCTGCCGATGGAATGCTGGTGTCCGCATTCGCACTCCCAGATATTTAACGGAGTACCCCAGTAACGGTTACGGGATACACCCCAGTCCTGAATATTCTCCAGCCAGTTGCCGAAACGTCCCTCACCGATGGAAGCGGGGATCCAGTTGATGGTCTTATTATTACGTACCAGATCATCCTTCACAGCGGTCATCTTGATGAACCAGGACTCTCTTGCATAGTAGATCAGCGGAGAGTCACATCTCCAGCAGAAAGGATAATCATGCTCGAACTTCGGTGCATCGAACAGCTTGCCCTCTGCGTCCAGATCCTTTAATACCAGAGGATCTGCATCTTTACAAATTTACCGGCATAAGGAGTCTCTGCGGTCAGGTCACCCTTGCCGTCTACGAACTGTACGAAGGGCAGCTCGTAATTACGTCCGATACGGCTGTCGTCTTCACCGAAAGCCGGTGCGATATGAACGATACCGGTACCGTCGGTCATGGTTACATAACCGTCGCAGGTTACGAAATGTGCCTTTTTCTTCTGCTTCTTGGCGGCATCTCCCGCACACTTGTACAGAGGCTCATACTCCTTGTACTCCAGATCCTTACCAACATAAGTCTCCAGTACTTCGTAAGCATCCTTGCCCTCTTCTGCCAGGCGGCCCAGAACCTTGTCTGCCAGTGCCTTTGCAATATAATAGGTATAACCGTCGGCGGCCTTCACCTTCAGGTAAGTCTCCTCCGGATTCACACACAGTGCCACGTTGGAAGGAAGAGTCCAGGGGGTGGTGGTCCATGCCAGGAAATATGCATCCTCACCCTTTACCTTGAAACGTACGATAGCGGAGCGCTCTTTGACTGCCTTATAGCCCTGTGCCACTTCGTGACTGGACAGCGGGGTGCCGCAGCGGGGGCAGTAAGGAACGATCTTGAAGCCCTTGTACAGAAGTCCCTTATCCCAAATGGTCTTCAGTGCCCACCACTTCGGACTCGATGAAGTTGTCATCGTAGGTAACATAAGGGTTATCCATGTCCGCCCAGAAACCTACGGTGCCGGAGAAATCCTCCCACATGCCCTTGTATTTCCAGACGCTCTCTTTACATTTGTCAATGAAAGGTGCCAGACCGTATTCCTCGATCTGCTCCTTGCCGTCCAGACCCAGCAGCTTCTCGACTTCCAGCTCTACGGGAAGTCCGTGGGTATCCCAGCCGGCCTTACGGGGAACCATATATCCCTTCATGGTACGGTATCTGGGGATCATATCCTTGATGGTACGGGTCTCTACATGACCGATGTGAGGCTTACCGTTAGCGGTAGGCGGTCCGTCGTAGAAGGTATAGGTTTCGCCTTCCTTACGATGCTCCATACTTTTTTTGAAAATGTTGTTGTCTTCCCAGAATTTCTCGACAGCTTTCTCACGGTCTACGAAATTCAGGCTTGTGGGTACCTGCTTGTACATAGTGCGCTTCCTTTCTTTTCTTATTACAGCATCATACTATTCAGCGCCTCATTCACAAAATCGCATCTTCGATGCTTTCCTGAATAGTATCAAAAAAGCCCCGTCCCGTAACAGGACGAAGCTCATGCATTCGTTAACCACCTCTTACAACATACTTCCTATTATATAGTATATGTGTCATCTCACAGGAGTGATATGCTTCCCGGTAACGGCGGGATTCCGTTCAGAACTACTGACCTGGGCTTTTGTTCTGACAGCTCAGAAGTGATTTTCACGATTTTTCCCTTACTCGCACCGATCTCTCACCATCACCGGCTCGCTTTGCCTTTCTGCGGAAAAGTTACTCTCTTCGTCAATGCATTTTTGATATACCGCTATTATATATCTCATTTTTTGCGTTGTCAAGCCGGATGTTATGATTTGCTTATAAAGCTTTTATTTCTTGCTTTTCCGACATTTATTTCATATAATATTTTAAGACTGATATGTGTACCGATCTTACCGGAAGGGCAGGGAATTCTATGGAAAATACACAGAAAAAAAGCAGCGGTAAAATATCATATACTCTGCAGATCATCGGACTGCTTCCTTTACTGGCGCTGGGGAATTGCGATGTTATTTTTCACTTCCCAATGGTTCACAAAAACTATGTATCAGGAAGTGGAACGTGAATTGTATGATGCCACGAAAAGTGCCACTACACTTCTGAACGCTGCCTATCCCGGCGATTACCGGCTGGAAGGTGATGTTGCCTACCTTCTGTATAAAGGGCGATGTAGATATCACCCGTGAATATTCTCTATTTGATCAGTTCAAAGAGGATACCGGACTGGACATCACCCTGTTCTATCAGGATACCCGCATTCTGACGACCCTGTATAATGCCCAGGGTGACCGCATTGTCGGCTCCGGTGCTCCGGATGTGGTGATCCGTGATGTCCTGAATACCGGTGAAGATCATTTTTATATCAACACTCTGATCAATGGAAAGACTTATTTTTCCTATTATAGTCCTGTCCGCAATCAGGACGGCAGCATAGTTGGCATGCTTTTTATAGTGAAAATCCAGTGCCGCCCTCAAGCCATTCAACGTTATGTCTATCCGCTGACATGGCTGATCATCGGTTTTGTGGCTCTCGTGGCTGTCTGCATCTATTTTTACACCAGAAGATTCGTGGCTGTATTACTCCATATTCACAGCTTCCTGTCAGAGGTAGCCTCCGGGAATCTGAACGCCACACTGGATCATTCCGTAACAAAACGCAGTGATGAATTAGGTGATATCGGTCGCTGTGCCCTGTCCATGCAGCGCTCTCTTCGTACCATGATCGAGCAGGATGCCCTGACCGAGCTGTACAACCGACGCAGCGGGGAAAAAAAGCTGCGCCAGATCTTCGAGGAAGCCAAATCCTCCCGCCATTCTTTTGCGCTCGCCATCGGAGATATTGACTTTTTCAAAAAGGTTAATGATACCTACGGTCACGAATGTGGGGATGCCGTGCTGAAAAATGTCTCTGCCCTGCTAAAGCAGCATATGTGGCGCCGTGGCTTTGCCGCGCGTTGGGGTGGTGAGGAATTTCTACTGGTATTTGAAAATGTAGATCTTGCAGAAGCACGGAAACAGCTGGATCTTCTCATGGACAAAATCCACGAACTGGATACGCTCTATGAGGGGCAGCACGTAAAAGTAAATATGACCTTCGGACTGGTCTGTGAGTCTGACAAAGATATTCATGCATTATTAAAAGAAGCTGATGAGAAATTATATATCGGTAAGACAAACGGTCGTAACCAGGTGATATCTTAACCCGGTTACGACCGTTTTTTATTTGTTTCTGATCTTGTTATCTTTAACCTTGCAGGCAGTCCGGATTCAACAGGAAATCATAAATATTGATTGTCAGAATACCATATTCATCATAATATGGCTGCACAATATCTTTTGTAATGACAATTTTCTTAAAAGAGTCATCAATCTTCCGGAACGGTCGGATTTCCTGCGTCCGCTTTGTTTCATCCGGAAGAGAATATGCCGATTGAATGTAATATCTGGCAGAACCAAGATTGCAGACAAAATCCACTTCCAGCTGCCTGCGGTTTACCTTTCCTTCCAAATCTTTTTTCTGCGATAGGGACAACACCTACATCCACACTATATCCCCGCATCCGGAGTTCGTTATAGATTACATTTTCCATGGAATGTGTCTGCTCCAACTGCCGGAAATGAATTCTGGCATTCCGAAGCCCCAAATCAGAAAAATAATATTTCTTAGGAGTCTCTATATATGACTTTCCCTTAATATCATAACGCTGTGCTGACTCTATCAAAAAAAAAGAATCTTCAAAGTAATCCAAATATTTCTTTATGGTTGCAGAAGTAATTTTAGATTTCTTCACGGTTTTAAAAGTGTTCTTTAGTTTTTCCGGATTGGTCAACGAACCGATCGCAGCGGAAAGAATATTTAGCAGATCTTCCAATTCCCCAATATTCTTTATACGATTCCGTTTCGTAATATCACGGATATAAATTTCGTTAAATAAATTCTGCAGCGCTGTTGCCTTATCCCCGGCACCATCCCGCAGAACCACTAATGGAATTCCACCGTAAAGCATATATTCAGATAACCCGGTATATTTATCTCCGTTATAAACAGACATAAATTCAGCAAAGCTGAGAGGGTACATATGAATTTCATCACCCCTGCCTGCAAATTCCGTAGCAATATCCTTTGACAACAGTTTTGCGTTACTTCCCGTCACAAACACATCAATATTCTCTTTGCGAAGATATCCATTCAAAACAGCCTCAAAACAATCCAGCATCTGAATTTCATCCAACAGCAGATAATATATTCCCTCTCCTGTAGTTTTCGACCGAATATATGCCATAAATTTCTCCAGATCCACACCCCGCTTTTCCTTTTCGATCTGAATAAGACTTTCACCGATCAGGTAAAGATCATCCGCAGAATCAAAGGCAAACCGTATGATATGGTCTGCTTCCACACCGGAATCTAACAAATGATGATAGAAAATGTTATTCAGCAGATAAGACTTACCACATCTTCGAATACCGGTAATCACCTTGATTAATCCATTGCTCTTTCTTTTTATTAACTTTTCCAAATAGAAATCTCTGCGAATATCCATATATTTTCTCCCTGGAATAGATTTTTTTGCAACTGGTTGCACTTTTCTATTCTATTATATGGATAATTTAACTGAAAATCAATATACTTGCTTCATTTTTGGAAAAGATTTTTGCAACTGGTTGCACTTTTCTATTTCAAATTGTAAATAAACAAAGTAATTATTTATTGTTCCATCTGTCTGCCCAGGAAGCCCGCCGCAGACAGAGCCAGTTTCTGCTCCACTTCCCCATTTTGCTTTTCCCGTCATTTTCCAACAGGATCACGCTGCCGATGACATCTCCCTCGCAGATGATCGGGGTGATCAGCTGCCAGGCATAGTCCACGGCAATGTCTTCCGCAATATTGACGTAGTTACGGTCTCCTTTTGCGGCAATCACAGTCTCTCTATTATTGACCTTCTCTTCCAGTTGACGGCTCACGGATTTATTTAACAGTTGCTTACAGCCTCCTGAGACGGCGATGAACTGGTCTCTGTCCGCGATCAGTGTGGCATGTCCCGACACCTGTGCCAGGCTCTCCGCATACTGTTTGGCAAATGTGGTCATCTCTCCGATAGGGGAATATTTTTCAGGATGACCTGCCCCTCTCTGTCGGTGAAGATCTCCAGCGGATCACTCTCTCTGATGTAACGTGCGGCGGATCTCCTTCGGGATCACGATGCGTCCCAGGTCATCTATTCTTCTTACAATTCCAGTTGCTTTCATCATTTTTTCCTCCATGACATATTGCGTAAGATAAATCATCATCTCGCATTACTAATCATTAACGTTGCAGTTAGTATGCGAAATGCAGGAAAAAATATACTTTAAATTGCCAGATACACCGTCATTCAGCAGTGCCATTACTGGCTTATATTTATAGCAGTTCTGTATTTTTCCTCAGAATTATTGTTTTATATTAAAATTAAAATGCATCCATTCAATTTTCACTCTTGCATTATCGAATTTTTCAATTCTCAATCAGACTATTTCGTACTGTATTTTCCTTATTTCTATGTTACACTTATTCTGTTTACGACAATTTTTTATGGGAGAGTTTAAACTATGAATCACAAAAATAATAACAGAAGTTCATTTTCCGGCAAGATCGGCTTCGTTCTGTCGGCTGCCGGAGCATCCGTAGGCTTAGGCAATATCTGGCGTTTCCCGTATCTGGCAGCCAAATACGGCGGCGGTATCTTCCTGTTGATCTATATTATCCTGGCGCTTACCTTCGGTTATAGCATGATCGTGGCAGAGACTTCACTGGGACGCATGACAGGTAAAAAGCCCCGTGGGTGCCTTTCATACCTTTGGGAAGTCCAAATGGCTGTCCTTCGGTGGATGGATCAACGCTATTATTCCTATTCTGATCGTTCCTTATTATTCCGTCATTGGTGGATGGGTGATCAAGTATCTGGTGGAATATGCCAAGGGTCACGGACATGATCTGGCAGCGGACGGTTATTTTTCCACGTTTATTTCCAATGGTGTCTCCACAGAGCTTTGCTTCATCGTATTTTCTCTGTGTACTCTGGGCATCATCTACGCCGGTGTCCGCAACGGTATCGAGCGTGTATCCCGCATTATGATGCCGATCCTGGTAGTGCTCTCTGTGGTCATCACAGTCTATTCCGTTACCAGACCGGGAGCCCTGAGCGGTGTGAAGTATTTCCTGATCCCGAATCCCGCGAATTTCTCCTGGATGACAGTCGTAGCTGCCATGGGACAGATGTTCTACTCCCTGTCCATTGCCATGGGTATTCTGATCACCTTCGGCTCCTACATGAAGAAAGATGTTTCCATTGAAGAGTCCACGAAAAATGTGGAGATTTTCGATACAGCCATCGCCATCATGGCGGGCCTGATGATCATTCCCGCCGTGTTCGCATTTTCCGGTGGGGATCCCGATACCTTACAGGCTGGTCCTTCGCCTGATGTTCATCACCATTCCCAAGGTCTTCGACAGCATGGGAATGGGCACCTTCGTAGGTATTATGTTCTTCGTACTGGTACTGTTCGCAGCCATGACCAGCTCCATTGCACTTACCGAAAGTGCTGTGTCTACTTTCGAGGACGAGCTTGGCTGGGGTCGTAAAAATCTACCGTGATCATGGGTGTGATCATGCTGGCACTGGGAACGTTATCCTCACTGGGTTACGGACCGCTCGGTGCTGTGAAGATCATCGGAATGCAGTTCCTTGATTTCTTTGACTTCCTGACTAACTCCGTGATGATGCCCATCGCCGCCATCGCCACCTGCCTGCTGGTGTCCCGCGTCATCGGAGTAAAGGCTGTGGAAGAAGAAGTCATGCACGGAGAAGCCGCTTTCCGCCGCAAAAAAATATTTAACTTCATGATCAAGTATCTCTGCCCGGTGTTTGCTGCAATTATTCTGTTCAGCTCCGTGGCAAATGCATTTGGATGGATTAAAATGTAATGATCCGTCCTGTCTCCGCGTTCACTCTATGCGAAATCGAGATTACGGTACGTCCTTCGGAAGCCCTCTTCAGTGCCTGCAGCACCTCTTCTTCGGTCTGGGCATCCAGATTTGCCGTAATCTCATCCAGCAGAAGGAGCTTCGGCTTCGCCACGGCGGCTCTGGCAATGGATAACAGCTGCCACTGCCCCTGCGAGAAGATCTCCGAAGTACAGAGCGTGTCATAGCCTTTTTCCAGCTGCTCTATCGTTGCATCCAGTCCCGCAATTCTTGCTGCCTCCCGTACCTCTTCCATAGTAAAAGAATCGTCATACAGCGTAATCTGATCCTTCACGGTACCGGGTACTCTGTGAAAAGTCTGCTCCACATAGCCGTACAGGCTGCGCTTTTCATTTTCCGGAATCTGAATGGCATCTCTTCCCTGAATCAGCACTTTACCCTCTCCCGGCTGATAGAGTCCCAACAACAGTTTGAAGACCGTACTCTTCCCTGCCCCGGTTCTTCCGGACAGCGTCACCTGTTCTCCGGGATACACTTTGAAGCTTAAGTGATGCAGGATTTTACGGCTGTCATCCTCATAAGCAAAGGTCACGTTTTGCAGTTCCACAAACGGTGTCTCTTGCGCTATGGCCACCGAAGTCTCCAAATTCCGTACTCTCTCCGGCAATTCCTCCAGGGCATAGAATTCATTGATCCGGTGCACGCCCGCAACGGCGGACTGTATGGTCTGGATCTCCATTCCCAGACTCTCCACTGGGGTAAAGATCTGGGAGATATAGTTAATTACCGCTACCGCTGTACCTGCAGACATACCGAACAGTGTCAGCACCCTTGCATTACCGGAGGCAGAAAACAGCATCACAACCGCCACCACGATAGCATTCAGGATCAGGATCACCGGGGAATAAATAGCATCATAGAAATTCGTGCGATCTACCGCGCGGTAGCTCTCCGCAATATATTCATCATAGCGCTGCTCCATGTAGCGCTCTTTTCCCAGCGTATGAATGGTGCGGATGTTGTGAAGGGTCTCCGGCACATGTCCGGAAGCTCTGCCCACGGCGCAACGGTTCTCGATCTGGGCTTTCAGCATGTTTTTCTGCACCGTCCGGGTGAACCAATACAGAAATGGAAGCAGAACCAAAAGTACGATCGCCAGTCCTCTGTTTTTTAACCAGATCACCACCAGGATACTTATAATCTTACAGGCATCGGCGAACATACTGATGATTCCGGAGGTGAACAGGTTCTCCACCGTATCCACATCTCCTACGAACCGGGATACGATAGTACCGGGCTCCTGCTTCGTCAGTTCCCCTGCCGTCAGGTTCGTGTATTTCTCCATCATGCTGCTCCGCAGTGCGTGGGTGATCTTCTGACCGAAGACCGTCAGCAGACCTTCCCGAAGGCTTTCGGTCAGCCCGGTGAGCACCGTAAAAGCAAAATACAGTCTCACCGATGCAACCGGAACTGCGTTTCCTGCGGTGATCGTATCCACGATACTTCCCAGGATCCAGGGCGGCAAAAGCGCGGTTACAATGGCACCTGCGACTGCCAGCACGATTCCCAGTGACAACCCTGCATAGCCTGTCACAGTCTGCCGGATCACGCTGCGGACATTTTTCACATTCTGTCTCTTATTTTTTTCTGCATCTGTTTATTTTTCTGCATGATCCGGACCTCCCTCCTGCGTACTGTGTGCTTCAGCGCCATCCGCCTGTGCTTCATACAGTCTCGCATACTCCGGGAACTTTTCAAGGATCTGTTCGTGGGTTCCTGCGGTCACTTTTCCATCCTCCATCCACAGCACCTGATCCATTTCAGGGAACAGATAGAGTCTGTGGGACAGCAGGATCACGATACTGTCTGCTGCCAGCTTCCGTAGATTGGCAAAAACCTCTTCCTCCGTCTTGCGATCCAGTGCGGAAAAAGGATCGTCAGGATCAGGACCGGACGCTTATGGCACAAGGTTCTCGCCAATGCCAGCCGCTGTGCCTGTCCACCGGAGAGTCGGACACCGCCATTTCCCACAATGGTGTCCATACCCTCTTCCATCTCTGCCACCTCACCGTCGAAACAGACTGCCTTCAGATACTTCTCCGGATCGTCATCATCGCCCAGCAGTATATTGTTACGGACACTGTCATTGAACAGCTCCGGATCATGTCCTAAATATCCCACCATGCCGTTTTGCTCTGCCTTGGTCATCCCGGATAATTCTTTGCCGTGGAAACAGATCCTTCCTTCGTAAGGGTATTCACAGAGGAAGGTCTTTCCCAATGTGGATTTACCACACGCCACTGCGCCGGTGACACCAATGATCTGTCCCGGAGTGGCTGACAGATTGAAGTCCTCATAGATCTTCTCTCCGCCGGGATAAGCGAAGCTTACATCCGATACTTCCAGCGTTCCTGGCTCCTGTACCAGGCTGTCGTCCTCATAAGTGTCTTCCTTCATCAGCAGTTTGATTCGTTTCCAGGAGACCTGGGCTTTATGTACCGCATTGAATAAGCTTCGCTGCATGAGAAGATTTCACGGCTAACTTCAAAAAACAGGATAAAAACGTGGTAAAGGCTGCCACATCCCATGTTTTCCAACCGTTCCCCAGCACATTTTTACTGCCGAAATACAGGATAAACAGTACGCCTGTCATGGAGATGATCCGGTACAGCGGGGGAACGCGGTACTCCAGATATTAGCCTTCACAGCAGATTTCTCATAAGCGGTAAGATTCGCTTCATAGGCCTGTTCCCGCTCTTTTTCTCTGCCATAGACACGGTAAGTGATGGCGTTGGTGGCTCTGTCCAGTGTTGCGGCGCTTAAATCTCCGGATTGTTCCTTATAAGCAGCTCCGGTGCGCTGCACGTTACGCTTCATCTTCTCCGCCAGCACATAAGATACCGGTAAAAACAGCATGCCTAAGATTGCCAGCCGCCAGTCATCGAATAACAGCATTCCCACATATGCTGCCAGTGCCACACCGGTATCGAAGATCTCTGTGGTAAATTTCCGCATACCCTCCGCACAGTCGTCCACATCCAGGATTGCCTTGGTCATCACATTTCCGACACCCTCTTCTTCCAGTTCGGCACGGCTTCTGTGCACCAGACTGCGGTACAGGATCTCTTTCATGTCACGATTCACATTATTAGCAAATCGTCTGACATAAAAACGTTTGATATAACGGGAGATCTGCACGATGGCAATAGTAGTAGAAATTCTTTAAGGTTATTCAACAACAGTCTGGTAACCACATAGGCTCCTACCTTCACATATCTACACTAGTAGAAATTCTTTAATTTTATTCAACCAACAATAAAAAAAAAAGATCACTAATAGTACACCACTTAAATCTACACTAGTAGAAATTCTTTAAGGTTATTCAACTTATTATTTAACCGTGACAGCAATATACACTAGTAGAAATTTTTTAAGGTTTTTCAACACATCTACACTAGTAGTAGAAATTCTTTCTTATTATTTAACTATCGACACATCTATCAGTCAACCGTGATCTACACTAGTAGAAATTCTTTTATTGCACAATTTGGGGCTTAATATGCTTATGTTTTATGCACTTTTTTGTTATTATTTCACTAATTTTTTTTTACAATAAACCTATCTACAGATATTTGAGGCTAGGTTTGTATTTTCTGTAATTATATTATCCTTTATTCGATCACTATTGTCAATTTCAAACACAGAATATTGTATCCTATGTCCGAATCACTTTATGGGCATTTGTTTCGTTCATCTGCGCTTCGGTCTGATAGGTCAGACCTCCATATAATTTATGAAAATATTGGAGGCCGGGCAAAAAATCTTCCATCTACAAATACCTTTTTTTCTGCATAAAATCAAACCATGTTTTATTATCCTGCACAAGTTTGTTCCTTGGGAACTGTTCGTTTTCCTTCCAGTTTTCTTTAATCTGTTTTACTTCATAAAGACCTTTCAGAGCAATACAATATGCACCATTTGCATCTGCATCCTGAGGCAAAGTTTTGTCTGCTGTTGCGGTATCAAAGAACTCGCCTTTATCATTTAATACTGGAGAAATCAACCTGTCATATTCTCTGTCTTCCGACTCACTTCGGCTATTCCGCATCTGAACTGTGAGTCGAAAAATATCAATAATTTCGGCTTCAATACCTTTTTCAACAATTTGACCTTTTAAATCTTTTCCGTCGTGGTACTCAATCCCTGCCCTCTGCAACATTTTTTCCATAGCATCGGTAAGTTCTACCTCCATCGATTGACTTGTATATTTTCCATTGACAACTATCCTCTTTAATCTCGTACCGTTAGTATACACTTTCCATTTTGTTGAAGCTAACATTGTTCCCTTTTTATGTAATTATTATAGTCAAATGAGAACTCAAACATTTTCTTATCCCTGTCATATCTTATTTCATCAAACTTCCCTACAAAATCCTGTCTGCTCTCTCGATTTGTCAGATTCTTAAATGAAAAAAAGATTTACAAATCCTGTTGTTGGATCAATTTTAGAAGTATATCCAGCAGGAACATAAAAAAATAAATCCGCACTGTTTCCCAACTTTTTTAAGGCTTTCCGGAATATAAGTTAACTGATAACCTCTTAACACTCCTCCTTCTTCACATACTTCTCTGTCTTTAAATACCAGATAATGTAATTTTTCAATTAACATCGTTTCAAACTTCTGATAAACCTGCCTCTCAACCTTAAATCTTCCTGTTTTAAATCCATAATTCAAGTCTTCCATGGCTACAACCGCATTATATTTCACAACTAATTGCGCAATATAATGAATTACCATGGATAAGTAGCCTTCTTTAACTCTTTGATTTTTTCTATTTCTTCCCAATTTTTTCTTGCTGCATCCCTGCTCTTCTCCCTATCCTTTAACTTCTGTTGATAATCATACCCATTAACAATGTTAAAGGAACGCTGCTCCCGTATATTCCCATGCACATCTACTACAGAAATATACAGTAGATTTCTTTCCCCTCTGTCAATTCCAATAATATGAATATCTTCTTTTTAGCAATATATGCCAAAGTCCTTTCATTTACTGCAACGTCACTTTTTGCCTTGAAATTAATGGTTATGGGAAGATGCAGAAAATAGTGGTCACAACAATAGCGATAATTTTTACAATATCTTTTGTCGCAGTGAAGCTTTTAATCTTGCCTTCATCGAGATATCTTTGGGCTTCCGAAGACAATTTTCCCTTTCCTATATGGTTCAAATAATTGTATATTTCTGTATAGTATTCCTCCGGTATGGAAACTCTGATTTCTTTATTACCTACCGTCTGTGTATAACTTCTATTTACCAAAACAGATCCCTTCTTATGTACAATCGGAGTTTTTATACTTGCTTTTCGGAAAAAATAATTCTGCCTCTCCATTTAATTTCAAAACAATATCTTTGAGATTCTCTTCACTAAATAAATTTTTGAGATACATCGTATGCAGATTATCTTTTCCTGTGCTATGAACGGAAAAGTCTTTATTATATATCTGAAATAAAAATATTTGCCCCTTCTCATCAAGCTTTTGAATCTCATCAGCACTAATATACGTCCACTTAATTTGATACCCCTGCATTTCTACTTCTCTGTAAAATCCACTGATATCTTCATAGTCTTTGGTATCTGAAAAGTGAAAATCGTAATTCTTCCAATCAGGGTGTTTATGAATACATTCTTTATAGTAGTCAATCAAATCCCAGCAATATCCCAAATCAAATTTGGGCGATGACTTAATATGTCTCTTTTCGTTATATCCATCTAAAATGTGTTTTGACGGTTTATATGTCTCCTGACCTGACCGTGAAGTAATAAAAACCTTAGGCAACATTTTTGAAGGCCCCGGAAGAAGATTATAAATCATTTTTTATAATCTCCTTTTCTTCTTTTTCATGGCCTTTTTATGATTTGTTTATCCGGTTTATTCCTTACATTAAAAATTCCCAAATAAAATTTTTGATCCCGCATCAGCAAAATTGCATTATTATCGTACTCTTTGCTTTGACTCCATCCGTTTGCCAATGTAGGAGAACCGAAATGAAGCTTAAATTTTACTGTACTATATGGCTTCTGCGTAACATAGCTTCGAACATGATTATAAAGCGTTGTAATCCCCTCGAAGTCTTCCAAAACATCTTCTAACTCAGAATAAAAATAACTATCTTTTTCTATTATATCGCTTACGATAAAAGTCTGTCCCCACTGATATACATGTAAAAAGGAATCCAATATTGTCTTGATTTCCGTTGTCTTCTCCTTATTTTGCAGCAATTTTATATCACTATTGCATACCAGCGGATCTATAGAAATTTGTCCTGCCATATCACAAATCTCAGTAATACATTTTTTTGCTGATATTGTTCGATCCATTTCCGATCCATATAAGGAAATTATTTTATCTATATCAGCAATACTTCTATACTCTTCTTTTTTTTGCAGCTGCTTCTGCTTTCTCTTCTTTCTTTTCCCCCTTACCGGGCATCGCATCCATATATTCTTCTTTTATACATTTTCTTATAGTATCCCAGCTTCCATATAGCGCATTTGATATCTGCTCATATTTATTACTACTAATATATATCTTCCCCAGGTCATAATCATCACATTCTTGCCCTAAATGTACACATCTGCGAATAATTTCTTTCTTTTTCATTGTTTTTATAAATTCGTTTAAGGCATCATATACTTCCTGGTCTGATTCAAATCTAAACGGGATCTCATAATAGGAAGATTTTTTGCATAGTATTTGTTTATGTAGCTTTTTCATTCGAAAATCATTTTTGTTAATTCTATTTTTCTGGCAGAATTGATTCATATGTTCATTTATTTTCCCGCAAATGCCATTGTAATATTCTATTCCTGGCTGTGTTAATTCTCTGTCATAGAAGTCTACCGAATATATATGTTTCATCTGCCATTCCTGCAACATATCTTTATATTCTTCTTCCATTCCACAGACTTCCTCCGGGTATTGTTGCTCTATTCGCTGAACCGCCCGCATATTCTGTAAATGAATTTCCGAATTTTCATTTACAATCCGAAAAGCTTATGGCCGTAGAAATATTATCTTCAGAAAAATTGTTTCTCCGCTGATTAAAATAATTAGTAAATGCAGTAGCAAAACGCTGAAATAACACCCGTGTCTGCTCTTTCTCTGCCTTCTCCTCCTCAGTATACTTTTATTATCTTTTATAAAGTTTGGAAGGATATCCGTAATTAATTTAGCATTAAACAGATCCTTAAATCTTTTATCACTGGTAAAATAGCAACAGATTTCTTTTCTTTTTTCGTTTTGTATTTTATCAAGATCTTTTCGTACTGATATGTCCTCCATCGTTTCTTCCATTTTTTTGGAATAAGGAATTCCATTGTATTCCTTGAATTTGACCAAGTTTTTCCTCAATAAATGTTCTATAATAGTCATCCATGATTTCCTTTAATTCCTGTTGTTTTTCTGCTCGCAATTCATCATCACGGATGACCCCATCTCTTCCATATGGATCTTTGTACTCTCTGTAGGAATCAATGCATTTCTTAATGTCTTTGATAAGGATTCTTTTCCAATAAAATCTTCAAGGCCTGTTTTATAATTCATATATTTTCCTCCCTTGTTGTAAAATCTTATATCTAATTATATCCTCTACTATATTTTTTGTAAAGCTGTGTTATGTTATTTTTTTTTCAAATAAAAACGCTCAGAGAACATTCCCTAAGCGTTTAATCATCATTTTATTTAATTGTGTTTATAGCATATATTTTCTTTTTAACCTGACAGCTTTAATCTACCAAAGTAGAAATTCTTTACGCCTTCAAAATCTCCGACAAATTCCTCTGGATCCCGGCTGCCACATCCGGTTTATTCATGGAATAGACATGGATATGTTTTACGCCGTTGGCCAGTAGATCAATAATCTGCTCGGTCGCATAGGCGATACCTGCCTGTTTCATGGCTTCCGGATTATCACCGAAGCGGTCTACGATATTCTTGAAGCGCTCCGGCACATTACAGCCGGAGAGTTTTACGGCATTTCTCACCTGTACGCCACGGGTGATAGGCATGATTCCGGGAACGATGGGCACGGTAATCCCTGCCTCCCGCACACGGTACATAAAGTTGAAGAAGATATTGTTGTCGAAGAACATCTGGGTCGTCAGATACTCACATCCGGCATCCACCTTTTCCTTCAGTCCCTGAATTTCCGCATTCTTATTCGCAGAATCGGGATGCATCTCCGGATAGCAGGCACCACCCACGCAGAAATCTCCGTTTTCTTTGATAAAACGCACCAGATCTGATGCATGGGTAAAATCCGTAAATACTTCTCCGTCGAAATCCTTCGGGAGTATCTCCTCTCAGTGCTAGAATATTCTCGATCCCTGCTGCCTGCATTTCTGTAAGAGCTGCGCCGATACTGCTCCTGTCAGCGCAGACACAGGTCAGATGCGCTACGGTAGGCACATTGTACTGCTTCTGAATATCTCCGGCCAAGGCAATGGTATGTCCCTTGGTACTGCCGCCGGCACCATAAGTCACGCTCATATAAGCAGGCTGCAATGCCGCGATCCCCAGTGCTGCTGCCTCCACATTTCCGAAATCCGTACTCTTCTTCGGAGGAAATACTTCAAAAGAAATCGTTGCTGTATCTTTATTCAAAATATCTCTGATCTTCATACAATCTACTCGCCTTTCCATCATCCACATACCTTCACGTCTGCGTAATTACCCTTTGTTTTCCCGCAAAAAGATCGGCAGGAAATCCTGTTTCTCCTCTTCTGCGGTCTCACTCGCTGCGATGACATTCCGGATATACTGCATCCGCTTATCCAGCGCTGCGCTCTGCTGCACAGTCATACAGCTCATCTTTTAAAAAACTTCGCCTGACTTTCCGGAATGTTTTTCTTATACTGCAGCTTGTGCTCCAGGCTTGCCCAGAAATCCATGGCTATGGTGCGGAACTGCACCTCCACATAGACCAGTTTCTTCGTATTCTGTAAAAAAGATCGGCACCTGCACGATCAGATGCAGGCTCCGGTAGCCGCTCTCCTTGGGATTCTTTATATAATCCTTGCGCTCGATCAGAGTAATGTCATCCTGCCGTAAGAAGCTCTCCGCCAGTTCGTAAATATCATCCGGGAAGGAACAGATGACCCGGACTCCGGCGATATCACGGATATTCTCTTCGATGCCTTCCAGCGTCATGGGAATATTTTTCCGGCGGATCTTCCTAAGGATGCTGTCGTAGGACTTCACTCGGGTCTTGATGCCCTCGATGGGATTGCGGTCATATTCCAGGGAATACTCCTGATTCAGCACCTTGAATTTCGTCTCCACCTCCATGATGGCACACTGATAATAAGACATCAGCTCGTCCATGGGGCGCTTATTCTTCTCGATCAGATCCAAAAACTCGTCTGAGAGTAAATGTTGCTTCAAAATTTACCTCTGATGGTATCCATTGTGATTTATTCCTTCTCTAAAGTACTGCATTACATAACGATTCTATTATATACACTCAATCGCATCACTGCAATAAAGTTAAAAGAAAGAATTTGAGAAAAAAACAGGAACAGCAGCGATCTGCCATTCCTGTATCACTTTTGCTTTATCCATTCTCACAATCAGCTATGATTTTCCTTACTTCCTCAATGCTTTTCTCTGTGACTGCCGCAATCTGCTCCGGTTGCATTCCGTTTTATGCATCCTGGCTATCATTGTTGCTTCTGCTCTCGCTTCACCGATTGCAATTCCCTTTTCTTCGATTCCTTCACTCAAATTACACATTGTACTCACATCCCTTCGCAAATTTTCTTCCAACTCAATATCGTACTCTGTTTCCATGATCGACATTTTCTCATCTACTGTCAGTTTCTGCGACAGTAGTGCTCCCAGAAGACAGGTGCAATTCATATCTCTCATCCTGTTTCGGAAGTTCTTTTGCAATCCCAATCATTATAATATTGATCAGATCGATTTTTCCCTTCCATTCATGGTTCCCCGATTACAGCATCATTTACAAAATGAATATGGTTCATACTGTTCTGTTCCATATTCATACATATCCAAATGGAATAAACTCGTTTAATATCATCATAACCGGATTTAACAAAATCCCGCTCCTTTTGGGATGATACCAGGCGACTCGCATAAAATATCGCACGATTTAAAATCTCATAACTCGTCGGTTCATCTTTCTGTGCTTCCACATTTATGATGATTTGTGTCAATCCGGCATCCTTGCTATCTTCAGATGGTAACCGGACATAAAAAATAATGTCAAATCTTATCAGTCCCTCGTTTATTTCCACGTTTTCCGTATTCAGACCGATAATCTGCTGTCCCTGTTGTTCGTGATTGGTCATCCCCGGTTCTATCGGCACCTTGCTGATATAAGGTGTTCCTTCTATATAGGGGATCACCTCCCTGGGATTCATCCCCTTGAATTCATCTACTGTTCTGGTCAGTATATGAGCCAGTATAATTTTATGCCCTAGCAGATTTTTGACTTTCGCATCATATTGTGCCTTTTGATTTGTCGCTATTACAGCTCTTTTCAGTGTATTATGCATAAGGTCTTATCCTTTCTACAAGACCTTCTCCGAAATTCTCTCCCAAAATATATTATATCTTACGAAAACTATTGCCACAACTACTATTTTCACTTCCGCAATCTCTTCCGATACCCTGCCGGTGTCTCCCGTAGGCCCTCTGGAAGGCATCGTTAAATGCTCTGGCATCGCCAAAGCCTACATTCATGGCAATCTCGTAGACTTTTTGTCAGTGTCCAGAAGCAGTGTGACTGCATGTTTCAGGCGGATCTGATTGACATAGTCCTTGAAATTTTTGCCGGTGCTTTTATGTGCATTTATCCGCAGAGCATAACTTTAGCACAGAAAGCACCATTCTGATAGGCAAACGTACTTGCACCGCCGCTTTTTTCTGCAATATGTTGGATTGACTGGATGCCGACGCCGTTTCCCTTTCGTTTGGAGGATTGAAAACACCGTCCTTCTCCCTGATTTCGCCGTCATAGGCATTCTCAACTTCGATCAGAAGCAGCCGCCCGGCATGCAGGTATGCAGTGATTTTAATCTGCCGTCTGTCTGGTGCAGTGCGGATACTGGCTTCGAGCGCATTTTCCAACAAGTTGGACAAGACCAGACACATGTTAATCTCATCGATTGGAAGAGTCTGCGGCAGATCGAGCTTTGCACAAAAGGGAATGTCTTCGCGCTTTGCCAGGGCACAATAATAGCCGATGACGCTATCTGCTGCGCGGTTTTCGCAGAAGTGTATACCGAGATTCGGGATGCGGGAAATGGTTTTTTCAAGGTAGCTTTTCAATCCCTCCAGATCGCCGGTCTCAGCCAGTGCGGTAATTTGATTCAGTTGATGGCGCATATCATGCCGCGCCTGCCGCACTTCTTCGATGGCAGCTTTGAGATTCTCATAGCGTTGCTGCTGCAGGAAAAGAAGCTGGTTTTCCTGCTGTAGTCTCGCGTTGCGGTTGAGACTGGTGGCCATTAACAGGAAAATTGCGTTGAACCAGAGCAAAAGCAAAAGAAGTGCAATACTTATCACAATATATCCCTGCAATACACGACCGGTCCTAAGTGTCGTCTGATAGCGCGGAATCATAAAAAGGTTCAAAAAAATGAACACCAGCGGCAAAACCCAGAACACATACCATGTTTGCGCAAAATTGTCGTCCTCGACCATCGCACGCACTGCATGGGTCGACGGATAGAATGCTGTCAGCACAAAAACCCAGCAAACTGCGTTATAAAAAACGCAGGCAGCAAAGCAGAACCACGGTTCGTCCTGTGGCAGCTGCATATGCAGAGCAATCATAACACTGATAGCTCGAGACAAGCTGTTGATGCATGCAAACACTGCGCAGACAGTCAGTGCAATTGTTCCGGATTTCCAGAGGGAGATTTGGAGTGTTCCGGTATATAGCCCAATTGCAAGCAATGTGATCCCTGCCAGGGCAGACGCAGTGGAAGCATGCAGCTGATAGCAGATGATCCCAGCACCGATACACAATCCTGCCATCAGTGGGAGAATCCGGGCGGCAAGTTTTCCGGGGGACTGCTTCAGATAGGATTTTACAGGGAAATATGCAAGTAAAAAGACCGGGGAGTACAACGGACAACTCCAGGATCGGACGCAGAATATCTTTCATCTCATACACCCCTTGCAACAGAAATTCCATAAATGCCTGCCTGGCAGGCTTCAAAAGTTCCTGGTTGACATATACGCGGCTACCGTCGGTCATGCAGAAAGCGGCGGCCTGAAAATCAGCGGCATGTTCTAAATTGACAATCGTACCGCGGCCGCAGACGAAAAAGCGCGGATCTTTTTTAAGCGGCTCGGTGAACGCCTTGAAGCTTTGGCGCGTGGCCAGCGTTTTACCGGCAGTCGTACGAATGTTGATCATATGAGCAAAATGCTCGGCAAAAATAATGTCCCTATAGCGAAGGCGAACATCGCTGCCACTGACTTTCACCGTCAGAATCGGCTCAGGACGCGGAAGTTTAGCGAGCATTTCAGTAAGCAGACCGGCAAGTTCTCCCTCGGAAAAGGGCTTCACGAGATAGTGGAATGCCCGCACCTGAAAGCCCTCCAGTGCATGGTCGGTAGATGTTGTGGTGAAGATCAGAAAGCAGTCTGCATCCGTCTTCCGAAGTTCCTTTGCGGCATCCATGCCGCTTAATCCTTTCATGTAAATGTCCAGAAATGCCACAGTAAAGTGCCGTTCTTTTTCTGCTGCGAGAAAGCTCTCGCTGCTGTCAAATTCTAAGATCTCCGTCTCTACACCGTACAAGCTCAGCTGTCGCTCAAGCCGCATTTTCAACAGCGCACGTTCGGTCTCGATATCATCCACTATTGCTATTCTCATACCGGCCTGACTCCTTTGTAAAAAATTCCAGTAACTATTCCAAACTAAATTATATCATACCTGTCCAACACCGGCACAATGAAAACTCAGATTTCGTGACGGAATTGAGGGTTTCGTGCCAAACGGCTTGAAAAGCGTTTGCATATCCGTATACTGACAAGCAGAAAGCATCAATGACGGCAGAAGGGAGGGAGTGCTGTGTACCGCATTGCCGTGCTGACAAGTAGCGAAACACAGGAAGCCTTTTATATAGAGCAGCTTTCACGGTTCTGCTTTGAACGCGGTCTGTTTCCCAAAATGGACTGTTACCGTGGGCAGGAGTTGTTCTTTGATGTGGCGCGTATAAATGCGCCAACCTGCACTGTGATCGCACTTCCGGGGGTAGCAGGGTTGAATGCGGTGGAGCATCTGCGAACGCTTTTTCCCGAAACACGCATCATCTGGTGCAGCGATCTGGATTTTTCCCTGCATGCATTTCGGCTGCGTGTAGACTATTTTCTGTTAGAGCCAATAACAGAAGAAGCGTTTCAGCAGGGACTTTCTACATGGTCAGATGGGAAAAAAACGTCTGCCTTATTCCGGGCGGATCACAACAAACATAACAATGAGGAGGATTATTGATGAAAAAGAGAAAAAAAGATTTATTCTGTATTTAGCTTTCTTCTGGCGGGAACACTGTGCCTGTCTATGGCGGCCTGTGGTGGAACGCCCACACCGGCAGAGGACGAAACAACATCTTCTGCACCGTTATCCGGTGCACTGCCCGTGAAGGCTTTACAACCCAAACACGTGGATGAAAACCCTTATATGGCAAAAAGTGATGCAAACATCCAACACGACGGCTACAACACCGACTCAACGGATGAAATTCTGCCGCTCGGCATCTATCCGGAAATCAATGTTTCCTTTGAGACAACGAACCCGAACGCCTCACCCGCGATTTACTTTGACAACTACGGTCACGCGGTCGTGCCACTGCTCGGCGGCATCGCCATCCGTGATCTGAACGCCGAAGAGACGAAGACGCTCGGCTATTTTTCACCGATGCAGCATGATGGCGGTGGTTACGTCATACAGAGTTCCTACACATTCCTTGACTCCGAAAACCGTGTCGTCTGCCCGACGAGCAACAACCATGTGCTGATGCTGCGTGCGACGGAGGAAGACGGCAGCGTCATTCCGGAATTTGAAAAGGTTCTGGACATCGACATCAAGGCAGCAGCAGAAGCCGCGCTCGGCAAAGAGCTGACACAGAATCTTCTGTCCGTGGTCTTTGACTACGACGGAAACCTTTGGTTCGCCACCGGCGGCTTCCGAATCTATCCCGAGCGGCAGCAGCAGGGTGTTCTCGGCTACATTGCCCACACAGCGATAGAATCGATTCTGAATGGCGAACAAACCGATCTTTCAAAGGCTGTCTTTGTTTACGGGCTGCCCCTTGGCGAGGGCGCAGAAAACGGCATTGCTGCCTCCAAAGACGGTGCGGTCATTCTGACGAACCAGAACTGCTATCTGTTGCGCGCGGAAGAAGGTGTGAACGTTGTGTGGTGCACGCCATATGAGAGTGTCGGTGCGAAGGTCAGTCATGATGGCGATAAGACTACCGGCGGCGGCCTTGCCTGGGGTGGCGGCTGCTCGCCCACACTGACACCAAACCTTGTACTGTTCACCGACAACGCAGACCCCGTTAAGCTTCTTGCGCTCGACATGAAGACCGGAGAGGTCGTAGCCAGCATGCCTGTTTTGGATGATCTGCCCGATGGGTATCAGGTGGCGGTTGAGAACTCTGCAATCGTTTATGACGACGGTGAAGGCACCGTCAGCACGATCGTCTGCAACTGGTTCGGAGCCGGCAACGCAGGTCTTGCCGACCCCAACAACGACTCCTCAATTCAGAGCTATGCCAACATTTATGACCAGAACTGGTTGATGAAGGGTAATGTTATGATCGCCCCGGGCGTTGAGCGGGTGGACACCCTAAAAACCGCCGATGGCTATGAAATGAAGAGCGTCTGGAGCCGGAACGATTTGCGCGACACGGCGATCATGAAGCTCTCCACTGCAACAGGCTATATCTACGGTTACGTACAGGATTTGGATACCGGCATGTGGCAGTACATTATTTTGGACTTTGCAACGGGCGAAACCGTCTTCACGATGGATGTGTCCAACAAATACGGCTACAATAATATGGCTATCGGCATGTACACCGGCAGCAACGGAAATACGCTCTACTGCCCGACAGGCTATCTGGAACTGCTGCGTTTGCAGGATCGCTTTGTGTACCTGCCCGAGCTTCCGTACCGTGAGGTTGATCTTGATCAGGCGGCAAGAAATGTTCTTTCGCAGGATCAGTTTGAGCAGGATGGCGGTGAAGGTACGGTTGCAAGCTGGCACAACACCGCGACCATCTGCAACGTGCATCCCAACACCATGGTAGCCTTCCGTATGAACAACCTGTCCGGCAGTGCCTCCGATCTGACGCTCTACGCCTATGGTGCAGACGGCAAGCTGGAAAAGGTTGGCTCTGAACTGTGGTCGCTCACAGACGAGACCGGAGCAAATGTGACGGAGCTGACAGACGGCGTGCTCTATGAACTGCGCGTGACCGTCTCCGACGGCGGTGATTTCGACCTGAGCGAAACAGAAAAAGAAATCAAGCTATCCGTTGTACTTGGGAAAATAAATCAGTTTGAAGATAAATCAGTTTTGAAGACAGCTATCATTTACCGGATTTTTATCTGCTGTAAACTTAGATCGTAGATGCGATGATCTGCATCCTGCCCTGTAATTCTACTTTGCCGTAGCCATCGGGCAGGATCAGATGATCGCCCTTTTTTAAATGCGTACCGTTCAGTGTGCCTTCACCTTCTACCACGCTCATGAGGGCGAAAGGCTTATCCTGCCAGGTCTCCACACGGTGTTCCACATCAATGCGGTATACAGTGTAGTAAGGGCACTGAATCAGCTGCTGTATTGCATCGTCCTTCTTCTCGGTATGCACCACACTGTTGTCCGCGGATTTTGCGGGAACCGTGATCACATCGATACTCTGTACGATGTGCAGCTGTCGGGGCTTGCCGTTGCTCAATCTGTCGTAATCATACACGCGGTAAGTAATGTCACTGCTCTGCTGCGTCTCTAAGAGTAGTGTGCCACCCTTGATGGCATGCACAGTGCCGGGATCGATCTGGATGAAATCCCCGGGTTTAATAGGGATCTCACGGATGAATTCCTTCCATCTGCCTTCGTGGATCATTTGTTCCAGTTCTTCTTTTGTCTTCGCATTATGGCCGACTACCAGCGTGGCGTTCTCCTTGCAATCCAGGATGAACCAGCACTCGGTCTTACCCAGGGATCCGTTCTCATGAACCTTCGCATACGCATCATCCGGATGTACCTGAATGCTGAGGTCGTCCTTCGCATCAATGATCTTGACCAGCAGAGGAAAACGGTCCATTCCCGTGTCTCCGAACAGCTCGGGGTGCTTCTCCCACAGTTCGGACAGCTTCATTCCCTTATAAGCGCCGCTTGCCACGGTACCATCTCCACTCGGATGAGCGCTGATGCCCCAGCACTCCCCGATGTCATCTCCCTCAATGGGGTAACCGAATTCTCTGTTCAGCCGGGTGCCACCCCAGATGTTGTGAGTACACACCGGATTTAAAAATATAATATCTTTATTCATGCTCCTGTTCCTGCTTTCTTTGAATCTGTCCGTGATACATTTTTTTATTTATACTAATAACTCACCGTTCCACGGTGCTGTCAATCATTTCTTTCCGAAATTTTCTTCCTCATCCCGGACACGATCCAGATAGAACTCTGCCTTGTCTTCCGCATGGGTCTCCGTGATCTCCACACGTACCCGGTGTTCCCCATAAGGCAGGTGCTCTGCCACCGTTGTCAGCTGCATTTTGTCTCCCCAG